>OIZP01000330.1_pt1 | contig 30616 bp, 23 predicted proteins | sample 1588531 | NCBI WGS metagenome assembly OIZP01 (sample SAMN03283283) | human gut metagenome | biome: human-associated habitat; material: feces | host: Homo sapiens | place: Peru | collected 2012
TTGAGTTGAACCTCATCAATCCTGAGCACAAGCATCGTTCACACCTCTGCCACAATACTTCCAAGAAGTTTGAGAGCACCTTCCTCGGTCTGACTATTCCTCAGAACGACAGTGTGATGTTTGGTAGCCTCAGCGGTGACAAGCTTGGTATCTGGGTAGCTCACGGTGAGGGTCGTTTCTACTTGCCAGAGCCAGAGGATCACTACAATGTGATTGCGAAGTACAACTATGCTGAGTATCCTGGCAATCCTAACGGCAGTGACTACAACGTGGCTGGTATCTGCTCAGCAGATGGTCGCCACCTGGCAATGATGCCACACTTGGAGCGTGCCATCTTCCCATGGCAGAACGCCTGGTATCCGGCCGACCGTCGCAACGACGAGGTAACTCCTTGGATTGAGGCTTTCGTCAATGCACGCCAGTGGATTGAAGAAAGAGTTTTGAAAAAGTAAAAAGGTTAAAAGGTTAAAAATGAATAATAGCGTAAGTTATCTTACATTATTTAAAACATTTACGAAGATTGGCATAGTCACCTTTGGGGGTGGCTATGCCATGATTCCTATTATAGAGCACGAAGTGGTCGACAAGAACCAGTGGATGACGAAGGAAGAGTTTCTCGATGCCATCGCTGTGACACAGACTTGTCCAGGAGCCCTGGCCATCAACATGAGTTCCATGCTTGGATATAAGTTGGCAAAAACTCCAGGAGCCATCGTCTGTACTCTCGGAGCCTCACTTCCCTCTTTCCTTATCATATTGGCCATCGCCATATTCTTCCATCAGTTCGAGAACAACAAGGTTGTGGCTGCTATGTTTGCTGGCATTCGTCCTGCAGTCGTTGCCCTGATAGCCGTCCCTACATTCTCACTTGCCAAGAGTGCACACATCACTTTTGCCAACTGCTGGATTCCCATTCTGTCTGCCATGCTTATCTGGCTTCTGCACGTCAACCCCATCTGGGTCATCATTTCCGCAGCCGCAGCTGGCTACATTTACGGCAAGTTCATACTGCCTACAGAATGAAACCTCTGCTTATATATAATAAGGTGTAAGTCTTCAGAAAAGATGAATCTTCCAAGGTATAGATTTGTCTATTATCGATTCTTAATTATCTATTGATATGATTTTTCTTCAGCTTTTCCTCGTTTTTATCCAGATTGGCATCTTCGGTTTCGGAGGTGGCTACTCTATGATTTCCCTCATACAGGGACAAGTAGTAACACAATACCACTGGATGACGATGCAAGAGTTTACTGATGTCGTGGCCATTTCGCAGATGACACCAGGTCCCATTGGCATCAATGCTGCTACTTATTGTGGCTATACTGCTGTACACAATGCAGGCTTGAGCGAATCAATGGCCATATTGGGAAGTGCAGTAGCTACCTTTGCCTTGGTTCTCCCCTCTTTGATTTTGATGATTCTTATCAGCAAGATGCTGTACAAATATATGAACACCACAGCCATACAGAGCATTTTCATCGGACTTCGCCCTGCCATCGTAGGACTTGTAGGAGCTGCAGCCCTGCTCTTGATGAACCAAGAGAACTTTTCATCACCTGCCGACCCCTGGCGATTCTATATTTCTATCGCACTCTTCCTTGCCACCTTCTTTGGTGTCAAGTTTGTCGGCATCAACCCCATCCGCATGATATGCTACTCTGCTTTTGCCGGATTGCTGTTGCTGTATTAACAGAGATTAATTTCTCCGAAACTGAACAAACATTCAATATATCTACGAAGGAATGAAAAAGCTATTATATTTTGCTGCAGTTGTAATTGCTGCCACCACATCTGTCTCAACAGCCACCAGCTGCAAGTTTGCCCCATCGCAGAATGATGGAGACACAGTGGCTGCCAGCGAATTCTATCCAGAAGACACTTCGGCACTTCATGCCAAAAAGATGGCACGAATAAAGGCTCAGAAGGCCATGACCGACAGTGTGGGAATATACTATATCGGAAGCGGATCTTCTAAGGAAAAACTACAATTGGTTTCCTATCCTTCAAGACGAGACACCTTTGAATACGGAAAGACTCGCCGCATCAAGGTTAAGGGTTGCGCTGATATCAACCACGTGGTACGTGTCGATTTCTATCTCCTCAATGGCAAAGACTCGCTCGTGAAAGCCGTCGAAGAAATCACACAGCAATAACCATCCCTCGTTTTCAAAAACAAGCCCGTTTATTCCCAAATAAGTCTTCAAATATATTGTCAAGAACTGAAGTTTAGCATGTATGGAAGTTAAAGAAGTTATCACTTCACTCGGTCGTTAGAAGTTATAGCCAATAGCCTTTTGGATGTATACTTAGCTACAAAGCATATAGCTCTAACTTCTCTAACTTCTTTAAATTCTTTAACTTCCCCATCTACGAAAGTTGAGTCAAGAATAAGAGAAAGACAACATTCTCTCATTCTTGACAAAAAAGCGGTGCATTTTTACCTTTTTACTCTTTTACCTTTTTACCCTTTTACCTTTAAAAAGCTATTCGTCGGAGAGTTCTTTAATCTGCTTCTTGGGTGTAACACCCAGTTTCTTCAGACTCTCTACCCTTCTCATAACATTACCTGCGCCATCGTAAAGTTGCTTTTTAGCCTTGTCAAAGGTTCCAGACAGACGGGTTATCAAGTCGCCCACACCCATAAAGGTGTCCTCAAAACCTGCCACCTTATCATACAAGTCTGCTGCGGTCTTCACTATTTTCTCTACATTCTTGTTTTGACGGTCATACTGCCACAGGTTGTATGCCAACTGAAGAGCCATCAGAAGATTGCTGGGCGAAATGATGATAATTTTCTTTTGATAAGCATAACGGCTAAGCTCAGGTTGCTGCTTCATGGCTGCAATATAGCTGGTTTCGTTGGGAATAAACATCAGAACAAAGCCAATGGCATCATCCACCAGCTTGGAATAGTCTTTTTCTGCCAGTTCGTCGATATGCCTGCGCACACTTGCCGCATGCAGTTTCATCAGCCGTTCACGCTCGCCATCATCTTCTGTCGCTATGGCATCAGAATAGGCAGTAAGCGAAACCTTCGAGTCGATCACCACACTCCTGCCCTCTGGGAATCTTACGATTACATCAGGGCGGAAGTTCTTGCCCTCTTCATCCTTAGTGTTCTCCTGGATAAAGAACTCCTCGTCCTTTCGCAATCCACTGTTCTCGAGAATGGTTTCAAGCACCATCTCACCCCAGTCGCCCTGCATCTTACTATCTCCCTTCAGGGCACGAGTTAGATTAGCTGCATCCGAACCTATCTTCGAAGTCTGCTCCTTCAACAAAGAAACTGCTTGCTGCTGCTCCTGCTGAAAGAGTTTCATCGTTGCCTCAAAGGTATTCTGCAGTTCTTTCTTGTTCACTTCGTTCTGAGTCTTGCTTTCCTCAACCGACTTTTTGAAGTCTGCAAACTGTTCCTTGATAGGCTTCAATAGTTCATCCATCTGCAGACGGTTGTTCTCCTGCAAAGCCGACTGCTTGGTAGCCAGTTGCTCTGCAGCCACTTTCTGATGTTCTGCATTCATGCGCTGCATGTCTTGCTTTAGCGTTTCCATCTTCTGCGCCCATTGCTGATCGCTCTCAGCACGCAACTTGGCTGCATACTGACGTTCGCTCTCCATCTGTCCCTTCAGCGACTGCATCTCCGAAGCATGTGCTTCCCTCAAAGCCTGCATCTCTTCGGCATGATGGGCTCTTTCATTCTTCAGGATAACATCATAATGTTCCTTCAGATTTTCTTTTTCCTTCTCTGCCTGCTTACATAATACTTCTTTTTCCTTCTCTGCCTGCTGGCGCACCTGGTCGGTCAGGCTCTTAACCTGTTCCATCTCTGCCGCCAACACTTGAGCCTTTGCCACAAGCTGTGTTTTCTCCTCGCTTGCAGTTTTCGCAGCCATCAGCTTGCCAAGAAAGAAGCCTACGATGATGCCGATAATAATTCCGATGATGATTACTATTTCCATTATTTTGTTTATTTCTTGCGTTTACTCGATTCAACATATAAGGACTCTCATCCCTACAATTACCAGACGCAAAGGTACACTTTTTCTGACGAATATCCAAGCCCCCATCCTTTTTTTAGCCAAGAAAAGCCATAGCAATCGTTTTTGAAAACCGCATCAGGCTGCCACTCCAAAAGGAGTTCTTGTACAAGTCAAGCATCCTCGGAGTTCCTCGGCTGAGCACCTTCGGGGAGCAAGCTCTGGCAGATTTTTCACATTGATTTGACACACTCATCATACACCGCTAACCCTTTCACGGTCAGAAGATATTTCTGGCGAGGATGATGTGGCGAGTTCTGAAATTTCATTTTTACCAAGCCTTCAGTAATGGCTGGCGTAAGAGAATATTCAAGGAAATTGGGACGATTCTTCAAACCGACCGCCTCCATCATTTCCTTTACACTCTTTTCATCTGTGCCAATCGCAACAACTAACCGTTTTATATTTTCAGATAACGTAGATACGGTTTCATCAAAACTTGTATGGGTGCTTGTATGGGTACTTGTATGGGTGTCACCAACATCTGCATATCCTATCAGCATATAACGGTTCTTCAGTTCATGATGTTCGCCCAACATCAAATTACGGAAGAACCTGATGAGGAATGATTTGTTGGGCTCTATACCTTTTGAAGGATTGCGATAGTTGGCACGAACAAGGGCATTGCGGAAGTACCAAGAGTTGTCGGCAAACAAATCGTTGTCCACCTTGAAACCGATAGAGCGCAGATATTTGATGACAAACACGGCCGTTGTTCGTGTGTTGCCCTCACGAAACGGATGGTTCTGCCATAGCAAGGTGACGAAATCTACAATGTGACTGATGATTTCATCCGTTGACAGTCCTTTATAATTAAAGTCCTTTTCTTGCTGAATGTCATATCGCAACGCCATCATAATGTCGGCAGCACGTCCATACACAACAGTATCTCCTTGCAATATCCATTCCTTCTTGCTGATGTCATAGGGGCGCACTTCACCAGCATGTTTGAATACACCCTCAAACAAGTGCCTATGGACATTCAGAAATTCCAATGCTGTAAACGAAAAAGACTTCTCGCTCAGTAGCTTGGCCATATTGGCAGCCACACGGTCGGCCTCTTCCTTTTCGGCATCGTCCTCATCATGAGTAGTTTTGTTGACATAATACGATTTCAACTGTTCACGAACATCGTCGATAGTAATGTCGCCCTCAATGTGTCTGACAGCCGTCTCTTTCAGATAGTCAGACACCTTCAGCCCGTCAACATCTTGCAGACCGATAGCCGTGCGCCATGCCGAAGCCCTTTCGCGCTTATGAGGCTCTGCCACACGCTCGTAGGCTTCGAAGTCTATGTATTGTTGCTTGCTTTTATCTGTCATTATTGCCAATCTTTAAGTTTTCCACTTTACATACAAAAGGAATGTACCTGTTACTTCCTTTTCTCTGTGCTCTAAGAATGTCAAATTCTTCCAACTCTGCAGGTGCATTAGGATTATATTCTATAAGCAGATACTGCTTAGCATCCTTTTCTTGCCTAATAAGAAAGCCATCAGGAATCTCAAATTTACTCACAAGACGAGTTGGGGCAGTCAATTCAAAAGGTGTAGCTTCACTATTCTTCCAATAATGGAACATGATATAGCGAACACTCTCCAGAGCCATTATCGTCTCTTGCGACAACTGCGCTTCTTTTATGCCTAAAGCTATCCTGCCAGTAGATTCCGTTTTCTTTCTTGCAACAGGTGAGATTGCATACATCAGCACCAAATCCAAGTTTCCTGCAAACAACTCTTCTCTCTTTGTATTGCGAAGACGCACCTCAAGACTTCCTGGAATAATAATATCCTCGGCAACCATCATAGGCTGGTCTTTAAAGTCTTCATACGAATATGGCTTAACAGAAGAGAGTACAGTTTGCTTAGGCTGCTGATTACTCTTGTAATTTACTACTTGTGCCATTACACCTTCTACTGTCTCATTGTTCCACTGTGGAGGGTAGCCATTTTTAAAAAGCAAGATCTTCAAATCATTATCAAGTTTGCCCTTCAAGTTTGTATTATTCAAGAAATCAGCATAGACCGTTGAGCCATCAACCAATACTTTGATTTTCTTGGCAAGTTCCTTACAACGATCATCATCATAAATAAAGCCTTTCTTGTCGCGCATCATTACAAGAACATCATAGAAAGCCTTCTCTTCAAAAGAGATTCCCAATTTCTCGAAACTCTTTTTGTCATCTTCCATTTCACGCATGATTTCAAGCAACCGGTCACTTAGAGAATTCACACGTTCATCCACGATTTTCCCTATTTCGGAAATAGTAGAAGTTGCTACCTCATTAGCATATTCACGATTATTGTATTGGTCAATGACTTGTTGCAACAATTTGTCGTAAACCTCTGCCCTCGTGCGGTTTGTTTTGCCATACTCCGTGATACTCTTCCGTAGAAGTTTAACCAACAATTCAAAACGAGTATTTGGCAAAGTCACTTGCTCCAACTCTTCCTTAAACTTTTCACTATAAATATCTTCCTCACCGCCATCTTTTTCCAGTACTATCTCAACGCTGCTGCATCCAATGGCTTCCTTTACCATCTGCTCTACATGTCGATTCATCGACTGGACATTATGCTGGACATCTGTCATCTTGCCAAGGAAACCTGCAATACCCATGAGACATTGAGCCCATTTCGTTTCAATATCGTCTATCATAGGTGTGCCATTTTCCTTCAAAGCGTTCTTTACGATATTATAAGCAGCACGCATTCTTTTTACATGACCAAGGAAAAGGGTTTTCATAGAAGGGTTTTTCTTTGTACTCTTTGCCGAGTGTTCCAATATATACTCCGCAGCATCTTGCAGGAACTTTAATCTTTCCGCAGCACTTCCACTAAAGAAAAGCTCAAAGACAAGTCCTTGCATCAGCCCTCGCAAGATACTAAGTTCATTCTTGAATATTTTGTATGATGTATCTTCATCTCCTATTTCTATCGAGTCACCATTATACTTTTTGATGGCTGCCTTCATGTTTTCACGAATGCCCAAGTAGTCAACAATCAATCCGCAATCCTTTGTCTTATAACGACGGTTTACACGGCTGATTGTCTGAATGAGAGTATGTTTTGAGAGTGGCTTATCATTGTAGAGTACCTTTAGACAAGGCACATCAAAGCCCGTAATCCACATATCCACAACTATAGCCATCTGAAAATTCGACTTGTCATCCTTGAAACACCCTTCAAGTGTTTTCCTGTAGGCTTCCGTACCAAAAGCATCCCATTCTGCCTTGCTGTCTTTGTTTTTGTCGCGAGTGCAAATAATGTTCAGCATCTGAACTGCTTCCATCTTATCAAGCTCTTCCTTTGTATAAAGAAGGCTTTCGTTCAACGCTTTCTTTTTCTCACCCCATTCCGGACGTATGGCGAGAATCTTCTGATAAAGATTAAATGCGATATGACGGTCGCTGCTCACCACCATTGCCTTCTGAACAAGGTCTGGGGAGAGGTCACGCAACTGCTCGTAATGTACAACTATATCCTTCGCCATACGTTCCAAGCGTTGCTCATTAGCAAGAATTATCTTCATCTGGCTCATGTCATCCTTACTCTTGTCTACATCCTCCGCAGATGCGCCTTCAGCCTCACATTTCTTATAATATTCCTCAACTTTCTTGGCTTGTTCTGAATTGAGATACACACGAGCCAAACGAGCATTATAGGTAATAGGAACGGTTATTTTGTCATTCTTCGCCTCTTCCATGGTGTAACGATCCACCTCTGCGCCAAACACTTGAATGGTTTCCTCTACAGGAGTTCCAGTAAAACCAACAAAAGTTGCACAAGGCAAAGCACTATGTAGCTGCTGGGCAAAAGTTTCAGTAAAGAAAGCACCTATCTTTTCGCTATTTGATTTCAGTACACTTTTATCGCTGCCTTTTAATTGGGTGTTTATCTTCATGCTGCTGCCCATATTCACTTGAGTACGATGGGCCTCATCACTTAGGCAAATAATATTTGTCCTGTTAGAAAGCATTCCTTCGCCCTCGGAAAACTTCTGGATAGTAGTTACATATAGACCACCACCGAGGTTGGTTCGCAATTCGTCCCTCAAATCAGTACGACTATCAAACACTTTTATATTAGTGTCCTCAAGATAAGTCATAGCATTACAGAACAACTCACCACTTTGGTCTTCAAGGTCACTACGGTCAACTATCACTACTATTGTAGGATTGTTCATCCTCGATGCATAACGGCACATCAGCTGGCGAGCAAGGAAAAGCATCGTATGTGTTTTGCCACATCCTGTCGCACCAAAATAAGTACCACCCTTTCCGTTTCCTCCAGCAGAATGCAATGCCTTGAAGATGCTTTCACGAAGCTTGCGTGTGGCAAAGAACTGAGGATAGCGGCAAACGATTTCTATCTCCTTCTGCGCCAAAGCTTCGTCGGCAAAATAGACATAATCACGTAGAATTTCCAAAATACGCACAGGTGACAAAGCACCCTTAACAAGCATAAGCATTTCATCTATGCCCACACGCCCATTAGGGTCTTCATTTTCCACTTTCTTCCAAGCGTAATAATACTCTTCTGAGGTGAACGGGCTACCCATACGAGTATTCGATCCATCGCTGATAACCGTCAGAGCTGCATATTTGAGCATCGCAGGAACATCTCTACGATAACGGACACAAATCTGCTCCCATGCATCACTTATTGTTGCATTAGGGTCAGCAGGATTCTTTAATTCAATCACACAAACAGGGATTCCGTTTATCATCAACACTATGTCAGGCCTGCGGTTTTCATCACCTTCCACCATTTCAAATTGGTTGACACAACGAAATACATTCGCATTTCTTACATCCGCAGCATCAAAATCTATATAACGCACCTTGAATGTGTCACTGCCATCAAGTGGCTGATAATCGTAACCTTGGTGGCAGACGAGCTTATGCACAGCTCTTGCTGTCAGATAATCGTTGGCTTCACTTGTGTTACGAAGATTAGCTATGATTTGGTCATAGTCTTGCTCACTCAGTTTTTTGTCTGCATAATGCGCCTTCAAGTAATTGCGCAGGTCGGGTTCATAGAGAGCATCAGTAATTTTTCTGCCCACTAACTCTTGACCAGGTGTATAAGTCCAACCTTCTTCATAGAGTTGCTCTACAAAGACTTCTTCATACTCGCTTTCATGAAACCTAACGTTAATCATACCTGACAATTTATTAACAATACTTTACCACTCTTTTGTTCCTGCTTCATGGATGATATGTTGCATCAAAGCAGGACATATCTCCCGACTCAACCTGTCTGCTTCCTCCGCTATGCGCTTCGCTTCTTCTGCGCAACGATAGATATTGACTATGGAACGTTGGACTTCTATAGGAGGGAGAGGAATTTTGATTTCTGCTAACCTCTTCCATTGTAAATTGCCTCTTACAGAACCATCGGTCTTAAACCAAGCCAATCTATCAGTCTCTTTTGAATTAAAGAATATATATAGATATTCTTCTAAGAGTTCTTTGTGTTTATCGTCTTTAATACGAAATACCGTATATGCAGATGTTACAACCAAGTTCTTACTTGTATGGTTGAAAGCTACAGGAATTCTTTCATCACGACCGATATGCATGAGATTTGTTGCAAAATATCGTGGCAACACCAAAGAATAGCCAGAAATATCAGTTGTTTCTAAATTAGCCTTGCTGGGAATAAATTCTTTATTTATATTAACACCCGACACTACCGCTTCATTAGTTCCACACTTTTCCGTGTATTGCTCTATCAGTTCAGAAAGAGGGACAAGAGGACAACCAATACTTTCATTTAGAAGTAAGTTTGCCTTTTCTATATTTTTCATCCGTTTAGCATTACTTTCTTCCATTGACACAATATTCTCTACGACAGAAAGACTTTCCTCTCCTATACTTTCTTTTGATATAGATGGACTATTATGTATGAAGTTTATATATTTACTTGGTGCAAGGCTCCACCCATTGGCCTCAATCTCATCAATCGAAGCTGCATGATAGAGTTCTGGCTTATCGTATGGCTCCATTTCCGTATAAGTCTGCCAGCCATAATAAATGTCGCAAATCGCCTTAATCTGTTCCTCATTGAATACCACGAATGTTTTCTTTGACTTATCAGTCTTGATGGTGCTATTGTTCTGATTCCATGTGCGCAAATCTACAAACAGCACCTCATTCTCACGATTGCGCAACTGGCGACCATTGCGCAAGCCACCCTTCTTGTTCTGATTCAAAATCCAAAGGCTAACACTTGTGTCAGTAGAATAGAACATCTCACGTGGCAAGATAAAGATAGCTTCCACCTTGTCGTTCTTGATAAGCTGTTCACGTATAGCCAAAGTATCCTCATCTTCCAAAGCACCATTGCTAAGCAAGAATCCTGCAACGCCTTTCGTTTGGTCAAGATGATAAAGCATGTGCAAGATCCAAGCATAGTTAGCATTGCCCACAGGAGGCAGTCCATAACCATTCCAACGAATGTCTTTGGTAAGTTTCTCGTCTGTTCGCCAATCCTTTAGGTTGAATGGCGGATTTGCCATGATGTAGTCGGCACGCAGATTGGGATGCTTGTCGTTTGTGAATGACGAAGCATTGCTGTCCCCCAAGTGATAGCTGATGCCACGAGCCGCCAAATTCATTTTTGCCAGACGGTAAGTATCTGGATCACTTTCCTGACCATACACGCTCACATTGCGCTTGTTGCCACCATGAGCCTCTATAAGACGCACGCTCTGCACAAACATGCCCCCACTACCACAACATGGGTCGTAAATGATACCATCATATGGTTCTATCAAGTTGGCAATTAATTCAACAATACTCTGAGGAGTATAGAACTCACCATCCTCCTTCGTGGCATTGACCGCAAACTGCTGCAAGAAATATTCATACACACGCCCAATAAGGTCTACATCCTTGAAGTTGCGAGGGTCAATCTTATTCACGTCGTCCATCACACCTTTCAAGACCGCAGGTTCCAAACGAGCATTGACAAAGAGATTAGAAGGCAAAGCATTCTTCAAGTTCTTCTCTGTCTCCATCAATTTTGTTATACCATTATCCAAACTGATGGCACGATCAGAAGCAGGAAGAGCATTAAGTCTGTCCCAGTTGTATTCGTCTTGCAGGAAAAACACTCCGTCTTGTTCGTACGATGATTTGTTCTGCTGCATAACACCTATAAAATCTTCCTCCTCAGCAGACAGACAATCACCAACTTGTTTGCCCAATTGTGACAGAACATCAGCCTTTATCTTTTCTTTCTGCTCATTGAAGCGTGAGCAGATAAATCGAAGAAACACAAGAGTGAGCAGCATATCACGCTTTGTTGTCATGTTAGCATTACCACGCAACTTGTTACGGCATTCGAAAAGAATGTCTTCCAACGTCTGCTGCTTTTGCACCTTCTTCTTAATCACTTTCTTTGCCTTATGTAAGATATCTGATTCTTTTATATTTTTAGATTTTTTTTCCTTTATCATAAAATTCTACTATTTCTCATACCCCTCATAGTAATAACTCTGCTCTATCCCCTTGAATATCACTTCACGGTTCTCCGTGTCGGAAGTGAGGTTCTGCGAAAGGAGATAGCGCAGCTCGAGGTCATTGATGGGTGAGCGTTCCATGGCCGAGAGGTATTGGTCTTTGTCCACATACTGCCAATTGACCACCTTACCGAGGGAGCGTTTCAGTATCATATCGAGCCAAATGCGGGTGGAACGACCGTTGCCTTCCATGAAAGGATGACACACATTCATCTCAACATACTTCTCGATGATATGCTCGAAGGAATTTTCTGGCATCTTTTCTACGGCAGAGAGGGCTGCATCAAGATAGAGAGAATTGGCAAAACGAAAACCTCCTTTGGCGATATTCTTGTCGCGAACAACGCCAGCGAATGGATACAGACCATCAAAAAGATAATGATGTATCTGTTGCAGACCTGCCGTTGTACCAACAGGAATTTTATCTATATCGCCCGACTCATAGAGGCGGTGTGCGTTATCTAACGACTTTTCGTCTATTTCCTTTGTTGTCATAATCTTCTAATTGTATTCGTATTACTGGTTTGATGAGATATTAAGAAGCTTCTCCGCTTCTATCTCAATATGGCTTTTCTTTGTCTGCACGATGAGCGAGCGCACATCAACATCGAGTGCCTCTGCCACTTGAACAAGCGTTTCAAGGCTTGGTTGCGAACTGTTGGTACACCACTTGCTCACGGTGGCTGGGTCTTTACCCAATTCGTCTGCCAGCCACTTGGCTGTCCTTTTGTTTTCAACCAATACTATCTTGATGCGATTGATATCTTTCTTTGCCATATCCTTTCATGTGTTTCTTGGTCTACAAAGGTAAAAATTATCTTGGATAATCAAGAAAGATTACGGAAATAATTATCCATGTTATTGCGTTTTACATCTATTTTTAAACAAAATAGCACCAATTCAAGGCTCTACAATCAAAATCCAACTACTTTCTGCTCGATTTTCATTGATTATAACTACCTTTGCCATATCAGAGCTGCCGACAAAGAGTTCTTATCAAGGATACACTCACGGAGTTTTTTACGATAGAACAATATCTTACTCAAGTTGTCCGAATAGAAATCTGTTCCCACCGAAAACTCTGTACTGAACAACACTAAATCGCTGTAGGTCTGATAATAATCCTGCAAGTCCTGTCCACTCAATTCACGAACATCGATGCTGTCTATCAAGCACATAGGCAAGGTCGAAAAGTCCTGCCACAGAGAGAATATGTACCAAATTGAAGGTACTCTCGGTATATAGTTTCTTATTGTTCAACCGCTTGGCTATGATAAAATTCCGATTCACATACTTGTATGCAGAATCGTACTTGAAAGCCAGGTCTTCATCATAGAGTCTATTGTTGATGGCATATTCCTGCTCCAAGGTGATAGAAGGTACAGATAATCCCTCCTTGATGATCTTTATCTTGCGCTCTTTCTCTTGGGTCAGTTCTTGCTGCTGTGCAAGCAGTTGATCAAGTTCCTCAAAAAGAACTTTCTCATCGAGTTCCTTGCATAAAGAAACCTGACAAGCACAAAACAGACAAACCAACAAACAATAGACTCTATTCATGACAACAGATTATTATTTTTACTTTTTACTAAAAGTCCCATTTCACACCTAAGCAGGGACGGCATTTGAAGCCACCTGTTGAGCCAAAGTTATTGCTCAACTCCACCTCGCCTCCTACACTGAGGTTCTCGCAACCGAAGTGCTGACCTACATTGTACCAGACCTGTGGCTCGGTGATGAAGACTGTGTGCTTGGTTGTAGCAGAACCATCCTCCTGATAGTCGACAGCATGAGTCTCCCACCAGAAATCGGCAAAGCCGTCGAACTTCAAACCCTTTACACCAAAGATGTCGTTACAGGTCCAGACAGCAGTAAACTGCAAGGGTACATTCTGATCAGTCTGACGGATGGTCTTGTATAGAGCATCCAGAGTCAAAGTGTTCTTGTAATTCTTGTCGTGCACGAGGTATTCCACACCGAAGAGCCATGCATTGTTGATGGGATAATTCTTGGTGATACCACCATTGTACTCCACATGAAGGCTCCAGTTCTTGAACTGAGTTTTCTGCCAGAAGTTGAGTGCACGTGAAATCTCTGTATAGGTTCCTCCCTGGGCAATATTCTTCTCGCCCACTACCATTTTGTCGTAGTTGAAGTCGTGGTCAACAAAGAAATAAGTACTACCCCACTTGTCCTGCTTGAACATTTCGAGGGTAAGGGTGACAAACTTACGGTCGGAACCGAAATCATACAAAATCTGAGCGTTGGTCTGTGCCTTTGCCACTGAGCTGCAAGCCCAAAGAATCAGCAAAGCCATAACTAATCGCAAATGTCGGAGTTGGTTTAAAATCATTGTTTCTTATTATAGTTTTAAATATGTACAAGAAAGCCTCCTGCTCTCTAATCGTTTGCAAAGTTAATAAAAACTATAATAAGAAACAAACAATCTTAAATAAATATTGAACTCAACTTTCGAAAATGGGGAAGTTAAAGAAGTTAAAGAAATTAGAGAAGTTAGAGCCATATACTTTACAGCTAAATCTTCAACTAAAAAGACTGTTGGCTATAACTTCTAACGCCCGAAGGGAGTGATAACTTCTTTAACTTCTATAACTTCTAACGCCTACGAAAGTTCAATTTATTAGAATTCAAGTATCATCGTCTGACGAGGACGAAGCTTTACGTTCTTGTTGATAAGAACAGTGCAGCCATTCGTCACATCAGTAGCCTTTTCATGCGAACCGATAATCTCAGCATAACGAGTCACATCCAGTTCATTGGCTTCCTTCTTGCCATTGATGACGGTCATGACTGTTTTTCCCTGATACTGGCGTGCGATGACATACACACCCTTATAAGGACAGAACTGAGTCTGCTTGCCTTCGGTAACCACCTTGTTACCCTGACGCCAATGCAGCAAGTTGCTGAGCCACTGGAACATCCGGTTCTCATCCTGTGTCCTTCCTTCTTCGGTGAAGGCATTATGCTTGTCGCCAGCCCATCCACCAGGGAAGTCTTTACGCACGTTGCCGTCGGTTACACTCTTGGTGCCATTCATCAACACTTCTGTACCATAATAGAGCTGCGGTGTACGGTTGATGGTAAGCAAGAGCGCCAAAGCCTGCTTCAATGCCACGGTATCCTTGCCCTCGCCGAGGAATCTGTCGGTATCGTGATTCTCAATGAATGCCATCACGCTCTTTGGATTAGGATAGAGATAATCGTAGCAGAACACATTATAGAGACGGTTCATTCCGTTCCACCAGTCATCGGTTTCCTCGTTCTTGGCACTGTTGATACGGTCGAAGAAGGCAAAGTCCATCACTGTTTTCAGATAGCTGTTCTTCTCTGAGAGCTTGCTGTCTTTCTGCCATGCAGCAGTATAGGCTGGCTCAGTAACCCATGTCTCGCCTACGGTATTGAAGTTAGGATATTCGTTGTTGAGCGTCTTCATCCACAAAGCCATCGCATCACGATCGGCATAAGGATAAGTATCCATACGGATGCCATCAATTCCCACGGTCTCTATCCACCATTCGCTGTTCTGGATAAGGTACTTGATGACATGAGGGTTGCGCTGATTGAGGTCGGGCATAGAAGGTACAAACCATCCGTCTACCGTCTCTTCCATATCCACCTTGCTGGCGTATGGGTCGAGGACAGGAGTCAACTTATAACTGGTCTGTCGATACATATCGTTCACAGTTCTTGCTCCGTCCACAGTACCAATCTTCTTCACATGCTCAGGAGTCTGATACTCAGGAAGGAGCCATTCTGGACAGTTGAACCAGTCTTTTGAAGGCATGTCGGCAATCCAGGGATGCTCGAAACCACAGTGATTGAAAATCATATCCATCACAATCTTCAAGCCTTTCTGATGTGCCTCGTCAATGAGTCGCTTGTACTCAGCATTGGTTCCGAAACGAGGGTCAACCTTGTAATAATCGGTTGTGGCATAACCATGATAGCTGCTGCTCTTGCCGTCGCCTGGACTGTCATTCTCTAAAACGGGAGTAAACCAAAGTGCCGTGACACCCAACTGGGTGAAGTAATCCAAGTGCTGACGGATTCCTTCCAGGTCTCCACCATGACGCAGACTTGGAGCATGACGGTCGCAATTCTTGTCGCGCATCGTCTTGAGAACATCATTCTTAGGATTTCCATTGGCAAAGCGATCCGGCATCAACATATAGAGCACGTCTTCGTTGGTGAAGCCCATGCGCTTTTCGCCAGCCATCTCTCGGTCTTTCAACTGATACTTCACCTTCTTGCTCTGCTTTCCCTGCTTAAAATTGAGAACCATCTCGCCTGCCTTGGCATCCTTCAGATTAAGATAAACCAAGAGATAATTGGGTGATTCGAGACGGGCAACGCTATCGATTTTCACGCCAGGATAATTGACTGTCACCTCAGCATTCTTGATGTCCTTACCATACACCATCAACTGCAACGAAGCGTCTTTCATACCTACAAACCAGTCGGTAGGTTCTATGCGGCTCACGTTGACTGCCGCCGTCATACTCATTACGCTACTCATAAGCAACATGAATGAAACAAATTTCTTCTTCATTATAGATCTATGTTTAAGTTATTGTATTGACTTTCGAAACTTATTTCTGATACAGTATCAATGCCGACTGGCCATCTATGATGGTTTCGTTACCCACCAATGGCATTCCGATTCCGTCTTCATTGATAACCCCATTGCAGCAAGCCACATGATACTCGCCCTGAGGTATCGCTACGGTGCGGGCTTCCTTGTTGGCATTGAAGATGACAATAATGTTCTTCCAGCTGTCTATGCCTTCCAGGTTCTTGAGTCTGAAGGCAAGCAGGCAACCATTCTTCTCCACCTGAGTGCCATCTTTCTTCTGCTCTGCAACAGGGGCTGTTGGCAAGAACTCCAAATGTTCTCTCACAGCCTCAGCCTTGGCAAGACGGAAAGCCGGATGATTCTTTCGAAGCTGAATCAGGTTGCGATAATACTCAAACACCTGTGGATATTTCTTCAGATTCTCCCAGTTAAACTCATTGATGCTGTCGGGCGAGCAATAGCTGTTGTGCACACCCTTCTTGTCACGCAACATCTCCTCACCTGCCAAGAAGAAAGGCACACCCTGCGAGGTGAACACAGCAGTCTGAGCCAACAAGTCGAGGCGAATCAACTCTACTATACGCTCGCTCTCCGTTCTGGAAGCATCTTTGATGCCAGGCACGGTTGCCTTCAGTCGGTCAACAAGACACATATCGTCGTGACAGCTCACATAGCTGATCTGCTGGGTAGGCTCTGCTGTCCAAGGCTTCTTGTCATAGTTGACCAAATTCATATCTACCTGCGGATGGGCTATACCTCCCACTATACCAAACTTCAGACTCTCTTCCTCGCTGGGAATGCCAGCCAGGAAAGCGCCTTTGGTATCGTCAGAGAATGGACCACGAAGGGCATCTCGCATATCATCGCTGAAGGCTCCGATACCATTGAGTTTGAAGGTATTGGCCTTCATCGCCAACTGGTCGTTAGGATAAGCGCAACTACCTGCGCTCCAACCCTCACCATATATATAAATAGAAGGATCTATCTTGTCAACAGCAGCTCTGATGAGCTTCATCGTCTCAATATCGTGCACTCCCATCAGGTCGAAACGGAATCCGTCGATATGATATTCATTCACCCAGTAAAGCACACTCTCTATCATATAGTCGCGCATCAAAGGTTTCTCTGAGGCCGTCTCGTTGCCACAGCCCGAACCGTCGGAATACTTACCATCGGCTGTCTTGCGATAATAACAATCAGGATAAGTACGCTGGAAATTGCTTCCGTCAATATTGAAAGTATGATTGTACACAGCATCGAAGATGACACGGATGCCTGCCTGATGCAGCGCCTGCACCATCTGCTTGAACTCTTTTACTCTGACAGCTGGCGAGAAAGGATCGGTACTATAGCTGCCTTCAGGCACATTATAGTTCTTAGGATCATATCCCCAGTTGAACTGTGGCGTATCGAGGCGTGTCTCATCTACCGAAGCAAAATCGAACAAAGGCTGGAAGTGTATCGCATTGACACCGAGGCGCTTGAGATATTCTATCGCCTTAGGTTCTGTCAGTGCCAGATACTTGCCTTTATACTTCAGTCCAGAGGTAGGTGACACCGAGAAATCACGCACGTGGAGCTCATAAATCACCAAGTCGGCAGGCGACTTCAGTTCTGGTCGCTTGTCATCCTTCCATCCCTCAGGATTGGTAGAAGCCATGTCGATGATGGCACCCCGATTGCCATTCACACCGACAGCCTTGGCAAAAGTACCGGGACATTCACCCTTTCCCATATCAAAAGTATAGAACTTTCCCTTCAAATCACCCTTTACGGTAGCTTCCCATCGGTCCTTACCTACACTTTTCATCTTGATGGTCTTGACAGGTTTTCCTATCAGTCCGTCTTTATAAATACGGATTTTTACACTCGGTTTTGCACTACTGGAAGAAACCTGTGGAGTTGCACCAGTTACACCATCTACTTCAACAGAAGCTGTAGGTGAATTCAAAGAGAAAGTAGTTTTATCCTTAGAATAGGACATTTCATTGAAAGCACCTTGTGCCATCAATGAATGGGGAACTAAAACAGCAGTCAAGGCTACTAAAAATTGATTTTTAATGCTCATACGGTTAAGTTTTTGCTAGATTGAGAGAAAATCCAAACAAGAATCATTCTCCATTTTACGTATAAATATAGACTTTTAACTAAGCTATAGCTATTATACTATCTTTTTCTTGCATAAAATACCTATAAGAGCGTATTTTATGCAGAAATAGGCAGAACCAAACACGCTCATTTTTAGCGTATTTGATTCCACCTTGCCATTCGGTCGGAAATACAGGAAATACAGCGAATATAAAAGCCCTGTTTTTTCATGAATTTCACAACCAAAGTACACCAATTAAAATTTTAAAGTCTTATTTGGCAAGCAATGAGATGGCAAAGCCACCACCACGTGCCTCTTTGATCTTCAAGACATCACCCTTCTTCACAATCTTGTGAATAATCTGGTAAGATTTAGGGTTCTTCTCATAGTCAGCATTCTTGCCATCCTGATAGATGGCGCAGGCATACTTCTTACCCTTGTCGAGGAAGTCGAGCTTCACTACCGATGTACGGGCTGCGTCAGTCTTGCCACCAACAAACCAGTTGTCGGTTCCTTTTGCCTTGCGGGCTACGGTGATATACTTGGCAGGTTCTGCCTCTATATACTTGGAGTCATCCCAGTCGCAAGCCACATCGCGGATAAACTGGAAGGCATCGTCGTACTTCTCATAGTGCTCAGGCAGGTCGGCTGCCATCTGCAAAGGACTGTACATCACAAGATAGAGTGAGAGCTGACCACAGAGAGTGGTGTGCACATAACTTTGGTTGTTGCTCCACTCCGACAGTTTGGTCTCAAAGATACCTGGAGTATAGTCCATAGGTCCTCCCTGCAGACGGGTGAATGGCAGCATCACGGTGTGATAGCTTACACTTCCACCAAAAGCCTCATACTCAGTACCTCTTGCGCTCTCGTTGCCCACCAGGTTTGGCCATGTACGGCAGATACCTGTAGGACGTGTAGCCTCGTGAGCATTCACCATGATGTGATGTTTGGCAGCCGTCTCAACGACACGCTGGTAGTGATTGTTCATCAACTGGCTGTAGTGATATTCGCCTCTTGGGATGATGTCGCCCACATAACCGGTCTTCACGGCATCATAACCATACTTGTTCATCAGCTGGAAGGCATTCTCCAAGTGACGCTCATAGTTAAGAGCTGCAGCAGAAGTCTCATGATGCATCATCAGCTTCACGCCCTTGGAATGAGCATATTCGTTGAGCATCTTGATATCGAAATCAGGATAAGGAGTCACAAAGTCGAAGACATCAAGTTTCTGATGACCAAACCAGTCTTCCCAACCTTCGTTCCATCCTTCTACCAACACTTCCTGCAAACCATTCTTTGCAGCAAAGTCGATATAGCGCTTCACTTCTTCATTGGTAGCCCCATGTGTTCCATTAGGCTTGCACTTGCTATAGTCGGTCACACCAAGGCGAACAGAAGGCAGGTCGTTAGTGTAGCTCCATGTTTTAGTGCCTACAATCATGTTCCACCACACACCACAGTACTTAGTAGGATGAATCCATGAAGTATCCTCTATCTTGCAAGGCTCGTTGAGGTTGAGTGTCAGTTTGCAGGAAAGCATATCGCGTGCATCATCACTCACCAGCACGGTACGCCATGGTGTGTTGAAAGGTGTCTGGATGAATCCCTTTCTGCCTACCGCATCAGGTGTCAACCATGACTCAAAGGTCAGTGTCTTTTCATCCAGATTGAGGTGCATCGTAGGATAATCCAGACAGGCAGCCTCATGGATATTGATATAAAGTCCGTCCTTGGTCTTCATCTGGAGAGAGGTCTGCACACCTGTGTCAGAGAAGACGGTGGTGGAAGAGTTGTTTTTGTATGATTCGCGGTTCTTGGCGATAACAGGACGGATGCCTGTCAGAGGAGTAATCTGATATTCATACTCTTGAGTGTCGTAGTCGCCTGGAATCCAATAGGCAGTATGGTCGCCTGCCATGGCAAACTGGGTGTGCTCTTCCTGAATGACGAAATAGTTGAGCGATTCCTGCTGTGGGAACTCATAGCGCAGACCCATACCATAATCATATACGCGGAAGCGAATGGTGATGTTACGGTTGGAAGAAGCCTGATTCAGGTTGACCTCCATTTCGTTATAATTGTTGCGAATGGTAGCAGTCTCACCCCATACAGGCTTCCATGTCTCATCAAAAGAAGAGGTCTTGCTTCCTGTTTCGGTGAATCCGTCCATCAGATTGGTTTCCGTCATACCCTTGCTGGCATGCTTGTCCTTGGCAAGCTCCAGTCCGAGGTGTGAGGGTTTACATACTGTCTTGCCCTTATAACTCATCTCGTAGGTAGGCTGTCCATTACCAGTCAGAGAGAATGTTACCGATACATTTCCATTGGGCGATTTAACGGTCTGCGCTGCCGCCAAGAGAGGCAGCAGCAGACCAACTACTAAAACATTCAATTTCTTCATATTGTCCAGTGTTATTTTGTCTTTTTCAGTTGTTGCTTGCCTTGTTCTGCTATTGTTTGTCAGTAAAAGTAAGTCTTTTGGTTAGACATTGCAAATATACAAAAAAGAAAAATACCCTCCTAAAATTTGGAGGGTATTTTTTTTTGCATAACGTGCAAACGTTTGCATTAGTTTCTTCCTGACTGCGCAACAAGCTCTGTCACACTGTCCATAAATTCCTTGTTAGCCGCCAGGTCCTCTATGCTGAGGTGCATGCGATAGCGCCAGTAATGCTTAGGATTGGCAGGGATATTGATACGCTCGGCATTGGCATCGGGCAAACGAAGATGCTCGTTGATGGCAAGCCAGTCCTGAATGCTCAGAATACAGAGCATAGAGGGCGATGTGAGATGGCGCGAGATGATATCTTGCGCGAGCCATCCTGGCAGCGGATGAGGTGCTGGTCCTTGGCGATAGAGCATCGTATTATAATACTCTTGCGTGCGCTGAATGTCCTCGTCCCACCACTGGCGAAGCGTAGGCATATCGTGACTTGAGATGGTACAAACCGAACGATAAGGATTGCGGCTCAGATGCCCAAACTTCACACTTGGATCCTTAGGCATACTCTGCAACTCAAGGCTCAATATCTTCAATTCGTTCATTACCCATGGCACACAATCTGGCACCATACCAAGGTCTTCGGCACAAACCAACATACGAGTAGCCTGAACCAACTTAGGCAACTTCTTCATCGCCTCCTCGTACCAGAACTGGTTGTTGCGACGATAGAAGTAATCGTTATAAAGACGATTGAACGCAGCCTTGTCATTGTCATAAAGTGATTCGAAGATAAAGTCGAACTGAGCAGAGATACGTGGGTGATACAATCCCGGATTACGATGGTCGCGAACAAAGAGTACATCGCTGATCAGAGAATAGAGTCCGTCGCGAAGCCATATTTCCTTCTCATCGGTCACTCCCTCAAAGAGAGCCTCCACCTTTATCTGGGTATCCACCTCTTTCTTCAACTGATAACGCTCATCATCCAAACGGTCCAGATACTTTTGCTTCACCTCGTCAGCACGCTCATGGAACACACGGTCGAGCACCCAGTCGGTGATAAATGGACGGGTGAATCTGTCCTGCTGGAAGTTAAGACCATACGAGCGAATCTCGTCAGCTGTCATGCCGAGTGCAGGAGCAAACTGTCCGAGCAGACCATGAACCGAGTCAATAGGAATCTCCCATATACGGAAGAAGCCCAGCACGTGGTCGATACGATAAGCATCAAAGAACTTCGACATATTCTGGAATCGACGTGTCCACCACTGACAGTCGTCTTTCAGCATCTCATACCAGTTGTAGGTAGGGAATCCCCAGTTCTGACCATTCACAGAGAAATCGTCAGGTGGAGCTCCTGCTTGTCCGTCGAGGTTGAAGTACTTAGGCTCTGTCCATACATCACATCCAAAACGATTCACACCGATAGGAATATCACCCTTCAGGATGACTCCCTTGGCCATGGCATGCTCGTGAGCAGCCTTCATCTGTGTGTTCAGCACAAACTGTACAAAGTAGAAAAACTCCACCTCCTTGTAGGCCTTTGTTCTTGGGTTGGCCAGTGCCTTGCGGTCTTTCTCGTCCCAAGCATTGTGGTCGGGCCACTTCGAGAAATCAGCAGTGCCATACTTGTCGCGCAGACAAGAATATTGTGCATAAGGCACCAGCCACTGTTCTGTTTCCTGAAAGAATGCCTGATATTCGGCACTCTTCATCATCTTTTCACCTTCCTGATTGAAGATTTGGTGCAGGTACGTTATCTTGAAATCATTTACCTTCTCATAATCTATCTGGGGCAGGGCATTGAGCTCTGCTCTTGTCTTCTCAGCCTCAGCACGAGCCTTGGCATCCTCAAGCTCGGGCAGAGCCTGCAGGTCGGCATACTGTGGATGAATGGCAAACACGCTGATACAGCTGTAGGGGTAAGAGTCTGTCCAGGTGTGGGTGATGGTCGTATCGTTGATAGGCAGCAACTGAAGCACCTTCTGTCCAGTCTTTGCCACCAGGTCGATCATACTCTTCAGGTCGCCGAAGTCACCAATACCCGCACTCTTCTTGCTGCGAAGCGAGAAGACAGGAACCAATGTTCCGGCAAACTTACGGTTCCAGCGCTCCAAGAACGACTGGCTCAACTCGTAAGAGACTACCGAACCGGCCTTCATCTCAGGGATTTCCACACTACGGTTGTAACCTGTTTCCCATGCTTCGGTGCTCTTCTTGTCGTTCAGTGCTACAAACTTAAACTCCAAGTAATTGACAGCCAAAGCCTCGGCATTGATATCCACCGTCCATTCATTGTACGCCTGTTCCACCATAGGCACAGCACGCTTTACGTCCCAGGCTCCTACAAGAGGATCAGAACCTATCAGTACCAGGCGCTCACCTTCTCTCAACTGTGGAGCACGGACTATCAGTCTGATAGTCTTGGCAAAGGTATTATCCTTCACCTCTGCAAGCTGCTGATGGTTGACACAGTCGGTGAAGGCGCTGCTGTAGAGGTAAGAATCCTCAGGAATGTCACGCCAGTGATCATAGATGGTATAATCATTGGCACGCTCGGCTGTCACATTCAGCTGATGCTTCACCACCTGCCATTCCTTCTTGATACAAACGCCATCACGTTCTACACTATAATAATAGGTAATGTTTTTAGTCTTGGGAGTCACATCCAGATCGCACGACCAGTGAAGCCCGTCTGTAGTTCCCAAGCTGTTATGAACCTCTTCGTTGTCCATGTTCAGGTTCAAGACGAGATTCTCGCCATAAACCGTTTTGTATTCTATATTAAAACGAAACACCATAAGGAATTATAAGATTGTTATTTATGGTACAAAATTAGTCATTTCTTACTATATACAATTAATTTCTTGCACAAAAGATGCCAAAATGTTGCGCAATCGGTTGCGCTTATTATGCTTTTTGCGTCACATGCTTTTCCTTGATGATGGAAACAGCCAAAGCTCCACATATCAGCAGCACACCTGCCACTATCATCATGTCACTCTGGTGAGAGCCTACCACCCACAATACGTGTCCGCCACAAAGAGCTGCCACAATCTGAGGAATACAGATAGTGCCGTTGAAGAGTCCGAGGTAAGCACCCATGTGTCCATAACCCTGCAAAGCATTGGTGACAAAGGTGAAAGGCATCGCCAACATAGCTGCCCAGCCAGCACCAATCATCAGGAACGGAATGAACTGCAGGTACTTGTCGTGCAGGAATGGGATAAGGGCAAAGCCCACACCACCGATAATCAGGCTGACCGCATAAGCCATCTTGGAACTCTTGAACTGGGGAAGCACTACCACCCACAGCACACTGCCCACAGCCTGAACGGCAAAGAGAATGCCCACCCAGTCGCCGGCATCCTGGAATGCCTTGGTGCTGGCATCGGTAGTATTCCATACGGTCTCGGCAATGGCACCCGTAGAATAGTTCCACAGATAGAGGAAGCCTGCCCAGCAGAAGAACTGCACCAGTCCCACCTTCCAGAAGGTAGAGGGAGCGTTCTTCAGAAGGCTTATCCAGTCGGCCTTGCCTTCTTCCTTCTTCTCGGCATCTTCGGTAACTCCATTATACTTGGCGTATTCCTGCGGATTCCACTCCTTCACCTTCATCGTGGTATAGATGACACAGAGGATAAGGATGGCTGCGCCCACATAGAACGACCAGATCACAGAGTCGGGCACAACACCTTTCTCGGCATAGTTTTTGATGCCCAAGAAGGCAAAAAGGAAGGGGAATATATAACCGGCTATCGAACCCGCATTGCAGAGGAAACTCTGAATGGAGTAAGCCTTTGTCTTCTGTTCCTCATTCACCATGTCGCCCACCAACATCTTGAAAGGCTGCATCGCCATATTGATGCTCGTATCAAGAAACATCAGGGCTATCAATCCAAAAATCATCGCACCGCCAACCGTCAGGCCAAACGAACCGGCATTAGGCAAAAGACACATCACCAAGACAGCCAGCGTAGCTCCCACAAAGAGATAAGGAATTCGTCGGCCGAAACGGCACCATGTTTTGTCGCTCAAGGTTCCGACAATGGGTTGCACCAGGATTCCCATCAGTGGAGGGAGAATCCAGAAATAACTCAGATTGTGTGGGTCAGCACCCAACGTTGCAAAGATTCGGGAGATGTTAGCGCTCTGAAGAGCGTAGGCTATCTGTACCCCGAAGAATCCGAAACTCAAGTTCCAGAGTTTCCAGAAACTCAGATTAGGTTTTGTCATCATATTTTTTATTGTTTTATTGATTTTCTTTATCTTGTCGTACCACGAACCACGAGTTTGGTTCTTATCACTCTCTTCTCCACCTCATTCATCGGGATAGAACCTTCCACCTGTCCGATAAGGATGTTGACAGCCTCCTCTCCTACTGCCACTCCTCGCTGGTCGACAGTGGTCAACATAGGATCGCAAGCCACGGCTCGCTGGCCGTTGGTGAATCCACAGACGCTGACTTCCTCAGGCACTCGGAATCCCATACGTTTCGCGGTATAGAGAATACCGATGGCAGTATCATCATTCACCGCAAAGAAAGCATCCGGCCGGTTTTCCATCTCCAAGAGTGCAGGCGTAATCGCCTCTGCCTGTCCCCTGTTGTCACAGATTTGTACGTGGGAGGGTATTTCTTCCAAACCATGCTTCACCAAGGCATCATGATAACCATTATATCTGTTCTTGGATATTTCAAGGTTCATGGGCGAGCCATAGAAAGCTATCCTCTTGCAGCCTGAGTCGATGAGATGGGTTACAGCCGTAAAGGCACCCATATAGTCGTCCACCACTACGCGCGAACAGTTCACACCAGTACAGATTCTGTCATAGAACACCAATGGCACGCCATTGTCCATCAATCTTTGGAAATGCGCATAGCGCATGGTATCCTTCGCCTGTGAAACGATAATGCCGCACACTTTATTCTTATAGAAGTCCTCGCAGATTGCCACTTCCTTGTCATATCGCTCATTGCTCTGCGCCACCATCACTCGATAGCCACGCGCACTTGCTTCCTCCTCGATACCCGAAAGCACAGAAGAGAAGAAATAATGGGCAAACTCAGGAATGATAACACCGATGACCTTCATGGGCTGTGTCCTACTGTATCTGAGAGCCTCACCAATTACATTGGGACAGAAGTTATGCGCCCTGGCAAACGTCTGTATACGTTCCTTCTGGGCAGTACTGATACGAGGGCTGTCCTTCAAAGCTCTGCTCACCGTTGCGATAGAAACGCCCAGCTCACGAGCAATATCTTTCATTGTTATGATTGTTTTCTCATTCATAGGTTGTTAGTGTTGTGTGCAAAATTATGCAAATCTTGCCAAAGTTGCGCCTTTTGCTTGACTTAAATCAAGAAAATCTCGTGCAAACGTTTGCACAACAAAAGCAAAAGTACAACAAAATCTCGCAACCACCAAATGATGATAAAGAATATATGCAAGCAACAGCCAAATCGAGCGTTTTTTCTTCGATTTGGCTATCATATCACCTATTCTTTAGCCAAATCGAGCATTTTTCCTTCGATTTGGCTAAAGAATCGCTTGCGTTCTCAAATATTTTCCTTAAATTTGCAACACAATAAACAGCTAAAGAATATCAGTTATAGAGCAAATAGTAGGCAGAAAGACAGAAATCACACGACACTGCATATTGGACGCATCAGATGGGAAAGCCACGTCAAAATACTTGGTATGGTTTAGCTTTCGAGCGTATCTGCATGCTACATATTCCCCAAATCAAAAAGAGGTTGGGCATAGAGCAAATATATACGGAGTATTACTCATGGCGTAGCAAATGCTCTACTCCAGCAGCACAGATAGACTTGTTGATAGAACGAGCAGACCATCTCATCAATCTTTGTGAGATTAAGTATTCACAATTTCCTTATACGATTACGAAGGAAGAAGAGTTACATATTCGCACCCGTATGGCTGATTTTGTAGAAGAAACTGGTGTTCGGCATGGCATCTTGCCTACACTAATAACTACATTCGGCATCCGCCCCAATGCCCATTCAGCAATTGCACAAGTGCAACTGACAATGGATGACTTGTTTGATGATATGGGATAATTATTAAAAAACTTGAAAACATTTGGTTGTCTCGATAATTATTGCGTAATTTGCGCAACGTAAAAAGCGCAATAAGATTATGGCAACAATTAACAACCCTTTCGTGATGTATGGATACAAAGGAGCAGAGTACTTTTGTGACCGTGAGAAAGAAACTGAGAAGATGATGACTTCGCTCCATAACGAGCGAAATATCACGCTTGTCGCACCTCGCCGTATGGGCAAAACTGGATTAATCCATCATGTCTTCCAACAGTTAGAAAAGCAATATGATGATGTGAAATGCTTCTACTTAGACATATTTGCCACCAAGAACTTGGAGCAGATGGTGCAACTCATGGCTTCGGAAATCATTGGGAAATTAGATACAATCTCTCAATCCGCCTTGCGTAAAGTACAGGAGTTCTTCAGCAGTTGGCGACCAACGCTAACAATTGACGAACTGACAGGCATTCCAACATTTTCTTTGGATTTGAAGCCAAACGAGGGACGAGAAAGCTTGAAGCGAATCCTCGAGTATATGAAGCAATCTGGAAAGCGATGCTACGTGGCAATAGATGAGTTTCAACAAATCATGAACTATCCAGAGGATGGAGTGGAAGCATTGATACGCTCCTACATCCAATTCCTGCCCAATGTATATTTCGTATTTTCTGGCAGTCAACAGCACATGATGGAAGAGATGTTTTTGTCGGCGAATCGCCCATTCTTCCAGAGTTCTCTTGTCATGTCACTACCATGTATCGCCGAGTCAAGATATCTATCATTTGCCAATCGTCTTTTGTCATCACAAAAACGAGAGATAGATGTAGACACATTCACCTATATCTACTCGCAAGCCGACAGCGTAACTTGGTATGTACAAGCCATCCTACATGGTATTTACGAACATCGTGATGAGCAGATCAATAAGGACTTAGTGGATGAAGTGATTCAAGAGTTGATAGAGGAGCAAGCCATGGCATACCAAAACTATTGTGCATGGCTGACCGAAAACCAGCAGTTACTCTTGTTAGCAATTGCCAAGGAGCAAATAGTTTCCTCCCCACTTAGCCAACAGTTCATCATGACCCACCACCTACCTGCCACCAGCAGCGTAAAGACTGCCCTGAAGGCTTTAGTGGACAAGCAACTGATCAGCAAGACCCCAAAAGGCTTCTTTGTCAGCGACCGCTTCTTTGCGAAATGGCTGGCAAAAGGATAATAAAGCACAAAATGAGGGTTTCCACAGAACATATAGTTCTTTCTGCCGATGGCTTACGATGAAATACTGGAGGAGGAAACGAAAATAGGCGGCTCCCGATATGTTTGAGAACCGCCTATTGGATGTTATTCTTGATTCCATTCGTTGAGTCCCTTTTCGATTTCTTCAATGGAAGGAAGGCTGCTGCGAAAATCTTTCGGCAGAGCTTGACCTAATTCATAGTCGGATACACCAATTAGCTTCTGTATATCACGAAGTGCATATTCTGCTTTTATTCTGTCTTTGGTCTTGCAGAGAAGCAGGCCGATAGTCTTGTTGTCGCCTTCTCTGCAAAGCGTGTCATCTATGGCAGAGCAATAGAAATTGAGCTTACCGATGTATTCGGGCATGAAGTCAGTGGCTTTCAATTCTATAACTAAATACCTGTGCATAAAGGTGTTATACATCAGCATATCGATATAATAGTCATCACCTGAGACCTCAATGTGATATTGTCTTCCCATAAAAGCGAAGCCAGCTCCCATTTCGACCAAGAATTTTTCGATATGTTTGATGAGCCCAATCTCGATGTCTCTTTCGTCATATTGGTCGGTGAAAGTGAGCATGTCGAAAATATAAGGGTCTTTCAACAATGATTTTACCTCTATTGCTTCTGTAGCAGGGAGCGTTGTGTCGAAGTTATTGGCGAGAGCGCCATGCTTGCCATAATAATCGAGCTTGATGACCTCAGCAAGATAGTCTTTGCTCCAATGCCCTGTAATGCATTGTACCATATACCAATAGCGAGCTTTGAGGTCTTTAACTCGTTGGAGTAAAATTATGTTATGAGTCCAATTTAAGTGCTTGATGGGTAATGTGTTTACATTATTTTTCAATTGCGCAACCGCTGGTTGCGCAATTGAAAAATATCCAACTTTAACCATGGTCAACTCCTTGTTGTACTCATTGTAAAACTGCATCATGCACTGCATGTTTCTTATGGAGAATCCTTTCCTCTCAGGATACTCATTCTTTAGATCTATAGATAGGCGCTGTAGAGTCTTCTTGCCCCAACCATCAGTCTCTTGGCTTTTGGTAAGCATTTCACCGATGTCCCAATTCATACGGAGCAACTCCTCGTTTGCTGCGTACATGGCTTTCTGTTGGGCAAAAGAAACACGATGCTTGATTTGTCTCAACAAAGATGGATAAATATCAAATAAAAGGAAGAGTGGATAGAAAGAGAATAAAGAAGCAACCAGATGCAAACGATTTGTGCAATCGTTTGCATCTACTCGTTAAGTTGTTTCTTTAGGTACATCTTTAGGTACTTTAACTTGAAAGACTTGAAGAAGATAGTTTTTTCGTATAATTTTGCACAGACGAAACAGTAAAGATTATGGCGAAAAAGAGAACTAAAACAAAAGCGAAGGAACCCATCAAGATTTGGGTGAAACCTTTGAAGAATGGCAACAAGGCTATCTATCTCCGTACTTATCAAGCTGGAAGCAAGGGTAGGGGCTATACCTATGAGCGGTTGAAGGGATTGTTGCTGGTAGATGACAAAAGGGGAAGTGACAAGGAGGCAAAGGCAAAGAATGAAGCTACTTTGCGCACCGCCATCCTCATCCGATGTGAGCGAATCAGAGAGTGGAGTATGAGCCACGGTAACTATCAGCAAGAGATGAAGACCAAGGATATGCTCTTAAAAGACTGGATGTTGCTATATGCAGACCAAAAAAGACAGCAAGGACAGAGTGGCAGTCATGCTGCCAACATCCAGCATACCCTCTTGCATTTGATAAGATACAAGGGTGAGAATATCCGCATGGCACAACTGGACAAGACGTATTGTGAAGGTTGGGTGCAGTATCTGGCTCATGCCAAGACCATTGGTACGGATGTGCCCATGCGGGGCGAACATCATGAGAAAGATTTGGCTAAGGGTACAGCCAGACTCTATTTCAACACGTTTGTTACCGTATTGAATGAGGCTGTGAGAGAAGGCATCATACCCAAGAATCCCACTAAACTATTAAAGAAAGAAGAACGCAAAATGCTCAGCAAGCAAGAGAGTAAGCGTTGTTATCTCAGCATAGAGGAAATCAAATTGCTGATGGTTACGCCGTGCAAGGCTGATACCGTGAAATGCGCCTTCCTCTTTGCTTGTTTCTGTGGCTTGCGCCTTAGTGATGTAAGGTCGTTGCGATGGGCTGATATCGGGAAGGGTACAGAGGGATACTATATTAGCAAGCAGATGGTGAAGAGTCGCCATGTGGTGACGATACCCTTGTCGGAGAATGCCTTGGCATGGATGCCTGCAAGGGGACAGGCTAGGGTAGAAGACAAGGTCTTTTCGTTGCCATCGTATTTCTCTGTCAATTACCGAATGAAGCAATGGGCTAGGGAGGCGGGCATTGAAAAGCCTGTAACCTTTCATGTCTCTCGCCACACCTTTGCCACCACCTTGCTGACGATGGGAGTGGACCTCTATACCACCAGCAAACTGTTGGGTCATCAAAACATCACGACCACGCAAGTATATGCTGAAATAGTGAACCGAAAAAAGGTGGAGGCGGTGAGTCTTTTAGACCAAATCAAGCCCCCTTTAGGTACGCTTTTAGGTACATGATGCTTTCAGAAACTTGAAGGAGAGGGCAA
>OIZP01000331.1_pt1 | contig 30522 bp, 25 predicted proteins | sample 1588531 | NCBI WGS metagenome assembly OIZP01 (sample SAMN03283283) | human gut metagenome | biome: human-associated habitat; material: feces | host: Homo sapiens | place: Peru | collected 2012
TCAGGCGATGCCTTCCTGATTAAAATTAAGATTTTAATCAGGAAATAGTATCAAAGGAGACTCCTCATGGGAAATTTTAAGAACAAAGTTGTGTATCAAGTCTACGCCAAAAGCTTTTGCGACACCAACGGAGACGGCGAAGGCGATCTGAAGGGCATTACCTCCAAGCTGGACTACCTGCAGGAGCTGGGTGTGGAACTGCTGTGGAGCACTCCCTTCTTCCCCAGCCCCCAGCGTGACAATGGCTATGACGTTTCCGACTACTGCGCAGTGGATCCCCGGTTCGGTACCATGGAGGAACTGGAAGAGCTCATCGCCGAAGCTGATAAGAGAAACATCGGCCTCATGTTCGATATGGTCTTCAACCACACCTCCACCGAGCACGAGTGGTTCCAGAAGGCTCTGGCCGGTGACGAAAAGTACCAGAACTACTACATCTTCAAGGACGGCACCCCCGATAAAATCCCCACCAACTGGGTGTCCAAGTTCGGCGGCCCTGCCTGGGAATATGTGCCCTCTCTGGGAAAATGGTATCTGCACCTGTTCGATGTAACTCAGGCAGATCTGAACTGGGAAAATCCCGAAGTCCGTGAGGAACTGAAGAATGTTCTGCGGTTCTGGAAGACCAAGGGCATTCAGGGTTTCCGCTTCGATGTGATAAACCTGATCTCCAAGCCTGAGATTTTTGGAAATGACGATATCGGCGATGGCCGCCGTTTTTATACTGACGGACGGCATGTCCACGAATTCCTGAAGGAAATGGTTCGTGATGCAGGCATTGCAGATATGATCACCGTCGGTGAGATGTCCTCCACCAGCCTGGACAACTGTGTCCGCTACACCGCTCCCAAGGAACAGGAGCTGAGCATGGTCTTCAGCTTCCATCATCTGAAGGTTGACTACAAGGATGGCGATAAGTGGAGCCTAATGGCCGCCGACCTGATGAAGCTGAAGGATCTCTTCTGCACCTGGCAGGAGGGAATGCAGGCAGAGGACGGCTGGAATGCCCTATTCTGGTGCAACCATGACCAGCCCCGGGCCGTCAGCCGCTTCGGCAACGAGGACAAGTACTGGAAGGAATCCGCCAAGATGCTGGCTGCCGCCATCCATCTGATGCGAGGTACTCCCTACATCTATCAGGGTGAAGAGATTGGCATGACCAACCCTCACTATACCTCCATTGACCAGTACCGGGATGTGGAAAGCCTGAACTACTACCGGATCCTCATGGAAAACGGCAAGACCTCCGAAGAGGCTCTGCAGGTCCTGGCAGAGCGCAGCCGCGACAATGGCCGTACTCCCATGCAGTGGGACGACAGCCACGCCGCCGGTTTCACCACCGGTACTCCCTGGATCTATCCTCCTGAAAACTACCGTCAGATCAACGCTGCCGCACAAATGAATGATGAGACTTCTGTCCGTGCTTTCTACAAGAAGCTGGTTCAGCTGCGTAAGGAGATGGAAGTTATCTCCGAAGGCAAGATTGAATTCCTGATGAAGGAAGACGAGAAGGTTCTGGCTTACCGCCGTTATACCGATTCCCAGGAGATGCTGGTGATGTGTAACCTTACCAGTGAAGAAGCCCCTGTAACCCTGCCCCAGGGCTGGAAAAATACCGATGTTCTGATCGCAAACTGGGACAATGCCGCCGCCCTCACTGATCTGACTCTGCGGCCTTACGAGTGCCTGGCTCTGATCAAGTAATATAGAAAGAAGGAAATAATATGGGTCTTTTTGATAAACTGTTTGGTAAGAAAGAAGAAACCTTTGATCCCAATCATATTTTTGCTCCTATGGCTGGTCAGACCGTGCCTGTAGCAGAAGTTCCCGATCCTACTTTTGCCCAGGGTGTGCTGGGTGAAGGCATTGCCATTATCCCTGCTGACGGCAAGGTATATGCTCCCTGCAATGCTACCGTAGATACTATGTTTGATACTGGCCACGCCATTAGTCTGGTAGCAGAGAATGGCGCTGAGATTCTGATCCATGTGGGTCTGGAAACTGTTGGCCTGGGCGGCAAGTGCTTCAAAGTTCATGTGAAGAATGGCCAGAAGGTCAAGAAGGGCCAGCTGATGTTCGAAGCAGACCTGGAAGGCATCAAGGCTGCCGGTCTGAATACCATTACCCCTGTCCTGGTTTGCAATGTGGATGACTTTGCTTCCCTGAACGGTCACACCGGCAATGCTGTTACCAATGATGACGTTGTCATCGAACTGAGCAAGTAATGGAATATCATAACGATTTAGGAGGCTAATAATATGAAGCAGTTTGAATATACCATCCATGATCCTCTGGGCATCCACGCCCGTCCCGCTGGTATGCTGGTCAAGGAAGCAAAAGCTTTCGCCGATACTGTTGTTACCATCACCAAGAATGGTACCACTGTGAAGGCCGGTCAGCTGATGAAGCTCATGAGTCTGGGTGTAAAGCAGGGCGATGTTGTTACTGTTGCCGCAGAAGGTGCGAATGAAGATGCCGCAATTGCCGCTCTGACTGCCTTCTTTAACAACAATCTGTAAGCAATCAAATCCTTTTGCCACGGGAAGCGCTGAAATGATAACACTCCTTCTTCGACGCTTCCCAACTTCTTTCCACGTATAGAAAGGACACTGAACTATGATTACAATCCAAGGGAAAGGTGTATCCAAGGGCATTGCAAAAGGCCCCCTCTATTTCTTCCAGCGTTCTGACACCACGGTTACGTTGAAAGTTGTCTCTGATATTGAGGCCGAAAAAGCCCGCCTGGCTGTGGCTCAGGAGCAATCCATCCAGCAGCTGAACGCTCTGGCAGAAAAGTGTCGGGACGATGCCGGTGAGAAGATGGCAGTCCTCTTTGAAACCCATGCCATGTTTGTGGAAGATGAAGACTTTGTAGAGTGTATTACATCTCTGATTGATGAAAAATCCTGTAATGCAGAATATGCCGTGGAACAGGCAGGCATCCAGTTCGCTGCCATGTTTGCTGCTATGGATGATGCATATATGCAGGCTCGTGCTGCGGACATCAAGGACGTAGCTAAGCGGATTCTAAATAATCTGCTGGGTGTTGTGGACGGAGGAATCCGCTCTGATGTTCCGGTTATTTTGGCAGCGGACGATCTGGCTCCTTCTGAAACCCTGCAGCTGGACAAGTCCAAGATTCTGGGATTTGTCACCATGGGTGGTTCCGGTAACTCTCATACTGCTATTCTGGCCCGTACTATGGGTATCCCTGCTATCTGCGGTGCTGGTGAAGCTCTGGCAGAAGGCTACAATGGCCGTGTCGGTTACATTGACGGTGAAACCGGACAGCTGATTATTGACCCCGATGCGATGACCCAGGCAGCTCTGAAGGAAAAATATGAAAAGCAGCAGGAAACCAAGAAACTGCTGGAAACTATGAAGGGTCAGGAAGATATCACTCTGGATGGAAAGAAGATGTTGCTGTATTGCAATATCGGTTCTCCCGAGGATGTGGCTGCCGTTCTGGCAAACGATGGTCAGGGTATCGGTCTGTTCCGCAGTGAGTTCCTTTACTTAAGCGCTTCCGATTACCCCACTGAGGATGAGCAGTTCGAGGCGTACCGTAGTGTTGCTGCTGCCATGAACGGCAAGCGTGTTGTGATTCGTACTCTGGATATCGGTGCAGACAAGCAGGTGGATTATTTCGATATGAAGGAAGAAGAAAATCCTGCCCTGGGTGTTCGCGCTATTCGCATCTGCCTGAATCGTCCTGAGGTATTCCGCACCCAGTTGCGCGCTCTGTACCGGGCATCTGTTTACGGTAAAATTGCCATTATGTTCCCCATGATCACTTCTGTCTGGGAAGTCAAGGAATGTAAGCGTGCCTGCGTGAGCGTTATGAAAGAACTGGAAGCCGAGGGGATTCCCTATAACAAGGATACTGAGCTGGGCATTATGATCGAGACTCCTTCCTCTGTATTTGTGGCCGAGGAACTTGCCAAACTGGTGGACTTCTTCTCTGTTGGCACCAACGATCTGACTCAGTATACCCTGGCCTGCGACCGTCAGGCAAACGATCTGGGTAAGTTCTATGATCCTCATCATCCCGCTCTGCTCCGTGCCATCAAAATGGCTGCCGATGCTGCCCATAAGGCTGGCATCTGGATCGGTATCTGCGGCGAGCTGGGTGCTGACATTTCCATGCTGCCTACCTTCCTGGCTATGGGTATCGATGAACTGTCTGTATCTCCCTCTGCCGTGCTGCCTGTTCGTGCAGCCATCCGCCAGAGCATTGCGCAAACTTGCACGCTGGAGATGCTGGAGTGCTGATGCATGCTTGAAATACTGAAAGCCGATAGAATAATCCAGATAATACGCGGAACTTAGGCGTTGCCTATCATGCGTGGGAATGACTTGGAAAATATGCTGAATGACAAAACTGCCCTGCCATTCGCACGGCCCAGCCGAGGTATCCTCGACTGGGCCGTATTTTGCTTGTCTGTCTTTGGCGGACTGATACTATTTCCTGATTAAAATCTTAATTTTAATCAGGAAGGCATCGCCTGAAGGCGCTGCCTGTTTTGTGATTTATAAGGAAAGAAATCACAAAACAAGTCTCATATGAACTCCATGCCCTTCAGGCAATTAAAATCTTAATTGGAGTTCAGTATGACTCCCAAAACCACCGTATCCGAAAATGTCCGGATACAGCGACCGGTTGCTACACAATGAAAAATTTTGAAAACACCACATCGGCTGCCGCAAGAACCCCCACATTCGGGTCCTGAGCAGCAGGGAAGATACGGATGTCGCTTTTGCTCCGATCCAGAGCCTTTGCGCTGATCTCCCGCTGTAAACGCTGGGCAAGAAGCTCGTAACGATAACAGATATCCCCTGCCAGATAGATGGTATCCACAGGAATCAGGTTTATCAGGTTAATAAGACCGGCAGACAGATAGACAGCCTCCTGATCCAGCAGCCTTCTGGCATCCGGACTTTTGTCCACATGGTCAATGAGGTCGCCCCAGTCACGAAATTCTGATCCCTCCAGCAGGGCCGGGATCGAGGCGTAAGTTTCCAGACATCCCCGGTTACCGCATTCGCAAAGCCGTCCATCAAAGCGGATGGTTGTGTGTCCCAGCTCGCCGGTGAAGTATTTGGAATTGCCCAGCAGCTTGCCGTCGGACATAATGGCCGCGCCGATACCAATGTCAACAAACACCAGCATAAAATTCCGGCTCTGTCCCATTTCCAGCTGATGAAATGCCAGTGAGCAGACATCGTGCTCAAGATATGCGGGCATATTCAATGCATCGGACAGAAGCTTGCTGATTTCCACGCCATGCCAGCGTTCAAACCGGGGGGGATTCAGAATCCGACCACCCTCGCAGTCCAAAGGGCCGGGAGAGCTGATGCCGATGCCCAGCACCTTGTCCCGTTCTACAGTTGCCAACATAGCCTTCAGTTCTGTTATGATCGCTCCCACCAGATTGTCCTGGTCGGGCAGCTTTTTGCATTGCAGCAGGTGTCCTGCCATATCACACAGCCCCACGCTGCATCCTTTTCTCGCCAGATCCACCGCAAGGGCATAATAGCAATTTGCACGCAGAGCAAGGGGTGTGGCACTGCGGCCTCTGCCCACAGACTGAGGCGCAAGCTCTGTCACAATTCCAAGATTCAGCAGCTCCTCCACAATCAGGGAGGTTGCGGCACGGGTCAGTCCCGTGACACGGGCCAGTTCTGCCCGACTCATGGCTTTATGCCGCAAAATGCGCAAAACGGCCTTGCGGTTGTATTCCTTTGTATAGTCAGCGTTGCGTGGTTTTTGCGCCATTTCCAAATCTCACTTTCGTTTATGCGCTACTTCTGCGCGTACGTTTATCATCATTATACGGTTTCCTGTTTCTTTTGTCAATCCGCTTGACCCCCCACATCCCAAATACTATAATCATTGTAATAGAATTGCTGCCGGGAGGGGGATTTATGAAAACATTGGGTCTGGATATTGGGACAACATCCATTTCTTCCGTGATATTCCGGGAGAAAACCGGCGTTCTGGAGGCAAAAACCATTGCGAATGGAACCTTTCTGTCATCAGAAAGCTGGGAGCGTCTGCAGAACCCCGCGGCAATCTGGCAGAAGGCTTTCCGTGTGGTATCCGAGCTGTTGCAACGGCACCCGGATGTGCGGGCAATCGGTGTGACTGGGCAGATGCACGGCATTCTGTATTTGAATGCCGACGGGGAAGCCGCAAGTCCCCTTTACACTTGGCAGGACGGCCGGGGAGACCTTCCTTTTGACGAAACCAACAGCTGGGCGGAACATCTGTCCGCCATCACCGCGCATCCCCTGTCCACCGGCTATGGAATGGTCACCCATTTTTACAATCTTCGCCACAGATTGGTGCCGGAGGATGCTGTCTGCCTGTGCACGATCGGGGACTATATCGCCATGAAGCTGGCCGGGCTGACCCGTCCCCGGATAAAACCCACCAACGGGGCGAGCCTTGGGTTGTTTGATCTGGGAAAACGCCGCTTTGATGCAGAGGCTTTGCTGCGTGCAGAAATGGACGAAGCCTTTCTGCCTGAGATTGCCAACACCCCGCTGCTGGGTACTGGCGCGTTGGGCATCCCCGTTTATGCCGCCATCGGCGATAATCAGGCGGCATTTCTGGGTGCGGTGGGGGATCTGCAGGACGCTTTGCTGGTGAATGTGGGAACCGGCAGTCAGGTGGCTGTATATTCCTCAAAATTTCTGCGTGTGCCCGGTTTGGAAACCCGCCCCTTCCCGGATGGGGGATGGCTGCTGGTGGGAGCCTCCCTGTGCGGCGGCAGAAGCTACGCTCTGCTGGAAACCTTCTTCCGCCAGACGGTGAAGATGGTCACCGGCTCTGAGCAGAGCGCATACGTCGCCATGGATCGGGCGCTTAGGGAATCGGGGAATGTGGAGAATGCGCCCTGCACGACGACTACCTTTCAGGGCACCCGGCAGGACGCAAGCTTACGGGGCAGCATCAGCGGCATTGGCATCGACAATTTTACCCCGGTGCATCTGATGCACAGCTTTATGAACGGGATGGCGCAGGAGCTGTATGGGATGTACCGTAGCTTTCTGGATGCCGGGGGTACCGCTCCGAAAAAAATCATCGGCTCCGGAAACGGCCTGCGGAAAAATGTCCATCTTTGCCGCGCGTTTGAGGCGGTTTTCGGTTGTCCGCTGATCCTTTCTTCCTGCGAAGAGGAAGCTGCCGCCGGTGCGGCAATGTACGCCGCAAGGCACGAAAAAACCGGAGATCCTGATGGATCTCCGGGTTTTTTATTACATTGCGTTCAGAACCGCTTCTTTTTCGGGAATGCTGGGGATACCGCCGGAGGCTTCCGTGGACAGGCTTGCGGCAGTTGCGGCGAAGCAGCCAATATAGGCAAGATCTGCTTCCGTCAGGGCATCGATGGGTTTTTCCAGCTCCAGCAACTGGGATACGGCGCTGCCGCCGAAGATATCTCCCGCGCCGGTGGTGTCGATGGGATGTACCTTGGGACAGGCGGCGCGGAACGAAGCATTCTTCGTTTTCAGCAGGCAGCCGTCTGGGCCAAGGGTCACCATGGCAAGGGACACGCCGAACTCCGAAAGGAGCTTGTCCGCTCCCTCCTCCGGGGTGCAGTTCCAGAGGAACTCGACCTCGTTATCGCTGATCTTCACTACATCCGCCTGATGGAGACTCCAGAGCATCTGCTCCTTGGCAGCCTCTTCCGACTTCCACAGGGGCAGCCGCAGATTGGGGTCGCAGGTGATGAGCTTTCCATGCTCCTTCGCGTAAGCAACCGCCTTCTGGGTCGCGGTGCGGACAGGCTCATCCGTCAAGCTCAGGGTGCCGAAGTGGAACACCCGAGCTTCGTCGATGAGGGATTTGTCGATCTCCTCCCAGCTTAGCTGGGTATCCGCCCCGGGCTTCCGGGCGAAGGAGAAGGAACGATCACCGCTTTCGTCAAAGGTCACGAAGGCAAGGGTGGTGAACACAGAGTCATCTACCACAATGCCCTTCGTCACAATGCCTGCGGCATTCAGAGTCCCCAGCAGCAGATGGCCAAAAGCGTCATTGCCCACCTTTCCTAAAAAGGCGGTCTTTCTTCCGTAGGCGTTCAGCGCCGCGAGAAAATTACCGGGAGCGCCGCCGGGGTTGGCAGCCATGGTGGGATAGCCTGCCGCATCCGTGGATTTGGCGGCAAAATCAATGAGCAGTTCGCCCAGGGCTACTACATCGATCATGGTTTTCTCCTCTCTCAGTCCTTTGCGTTCGGATACTCTGTGCACAGCAGACGGTAGGGCGGCTCGTCCTCCTCGATGGCAGGGAAGCGGCCCATAGGGGGATTGAACCGGTTGTCGTGGGCATCGTCGTTGCACTGGCTGACCTCACCCAGCAACACGGCACCGGTACCCGGCTCCACCTCAAAATCGTGATATAGGTACTGGGTGATGAAAATGCTCTCGCCAGGGGTCAGCCGGATCTGGGTACCGGCAGGGACGGTATAGGTCCGACCGTCGGTATGAACGGTCACGTCGCTTTCATAGTCGATGGACTCATCCGGCTTGGAGTTGTACACCCGGATGAGCACATTTCCGCCGCCCCGGTTGATAATATCCTCGGTTTTGTACCAGTGGAAGTGGTTGGGGGAATACTGGCCCTCCTTCAGGTACAGCAGCTTCTCGGCGTAGACCTTGGGATATTTGTCCTTCATGGTCTGACTGCCGTTGCGGATGGTGATGAGGGAAAAGCCGATTTTGTCAAAATTCCCCTGACCGTAGTCCGTAATATCCCAGCCCAGGCAGCAGTCCCGGACCTCGTCATACTCGTGACCCTTGGTTTCCCATTCCTCGGGGGTGAAGTGGCAGAAGGGTGGCAGATAGCAGCAGTATTTTTCGCACATGGCTTCCAGCTCACGCAGAGCCTTGTTGACTTCGGAACGTTTCATAAATAACTCTCCTTTGTATGAGATTTGAACTACGCATAAGGCAGGGGACTGATTCCGTTATGGGCGGGAGCACTCCTCCGCCTTATGCTGATTATGATAGCACACATGGAGTTCCAATTCAACAAAAGCGCCGGAAAACCGGCGCTTTTGTGTTGAATCGGTAGCGCTTACTTGGTCAGGACGGAGACGCCGGTGTCGGTGACGGCGCCGCCCAGATTTTCGCCGTTCAGAGCGGCAACAGCAGCCTTCACGCCCTCAGCGCCCATGACATCGGGGTTCTGAGCCATGGTGGCCAGGATGTAGCCGTCCTGGATCAGGCCCAGGATCGCGTCGGACTTGTCGAAGCCAACGCAGACCACTTCTGCGCCAGCGGCTTTGACCGCATTGCCGGCACCGTTGGTGGAGCCTTCGTTGCAGCCGAAGATACCCACAACGCCCTGAGTGATGTAGTTCTCAGCAATGCCCTGAGACTTGGCGGCGTCGCCCTCGCCGTACTGGGTCTCCAACAGCTCGAAGCCGGTGCCCTCGAAGGCGGAGCGGAAGCCGTTTTCCCGGGCCACACAGGAGGCGGTGGCGGCGTTAACGTTGACGATGCCGATCTTACCGGAGGTGATGCCCTTGTCGGTCAGAGCCTTCAGCATGGTCTCACCGGCAGTCTTACCGGCGGCGGTGTTGTCGGTGGAGAAGGTGGCCTCAGGTCATCGTAGGCTTTGCCGAAGATCTCCACTGTGCCGCTGTCTCTGGTGTAGACGCCGCTGAGAATTTTCATCAGCGTGGATTTGCCCGCACCGTTCTCTCCCAGCAGAGCCATGACTTCACCGGAACGCAGTTCAAAGTGAACATTGTCCAGCGCTTTCACACCGGGGAAGCTCGTGCAAATCCTTGATAATACTGTATCATTCTCCCATTATTTTGTCAAGTGATTTAACAATAAAAAGTATGACTTTACTTTAAAAAACGCGTATTTCTTACAGTTTGTACAAATTCCGAATATATATTTAGTTTAATATGCCTATGCAAAACGGTAGAATTGTGGCTTGCACCAGGAAGCTGACCAGGGTAGAATACGAATAGAAATGTTTCCATTCTCTTATTTCCAATTCAGGAGGGTTTTGTATGATGTTTACAATCCGCAGCGGGAGCATGACAGCCGTCATCGATTCTGTCGGCGTCCAGCTCATGAGTTTGCAAAGTGTCGATGGCACGCAGTATCTTTGGCAGGGTGACCCAAAATACTGGCCGGACCGATCACTGACCATTTTCCCCTATGTGGCACGGCTGACCGATGGCTGTTACCGGTATCGGGGGGAGTTGTACCATATGCCCATTCACGGCTTTGCACCGACGGCGGAGTTCTCCGTTGCAGAGCAGACGGATGCTGCCATAACCTTCGTGCTGGAAAGCTGCCCTGCGTTCTATGAGCAGTATCCTTTCCTGTTCCGCTATTCCATCCGTTATCGTTTGGAAAATGCCACGCTGCATGTGGAGATTACCGTGGAAAATAAAGACGAAAAAACCATGCACTTTGGTCTTGGGGGACACCCCGGAATCAATGTTCCTCTGGAGGAAGGGCTGCGCTTTGAGGACTATGTGATAGAGGTTCCGCCCTGCCAGCCCCGGCGGATGGAATTTACCCCAGCGTGCTTCATCACCGGACGGGAACTGCCCTTCCCGATGGAATGCAATCAGCTTCCACTGTCTCACCATATGTTTGACGAGGACGCCATCGTCCTGAAAGGCATTCCCGGTGAGGTAACACTGAAGAGCTCCAAGGGTCATCGTGGCGTAACACTCATGGCCCCGGATTTCCCGATTTTCGGCTTCTGGCATATGCCCAAGACGGATGCGCCCTACATCTGCCTGGAGCCGTGGAGCAGTCTTCCATCCCATCAGGATGTGATCGAGGATTTGGAAAAACAGGTAGATCTCATTTCACTGCCAGCCATGGGTGTGTATCAGACCGCGTGGTCACTGCAATGCTTCTAAGGCAACACCGCACAATTGTGTCTGCGCACTTCGGCGGATCTTTTCCGCCAATTCCGCAGTTTGAAAAGCTCGAAATATAGCGCAGCCGTTGCCAGCGCAAGCTGGCTTACGGATGCGGCATACCCCTTGCGGGTACATCCAGTATTCCTCTGCTTTTGATGCTTCGATCAGTCAAAAAATCTCTCGCTCCCAGCTCTTGCCGATTTCATCAGAGCTTCCTTAAGCCGGGATTGCGAAATCCGGGGGAATATGGTATATTCTAGGCAGAAGGTCAGCAATCGGGGGATAGCTGACCGATAGAGAAGACCTCTGGGCTCAAACAATGTTATCTCGGAAAGGAATTGTGCTATGGATATTTTTGGAACCGATAAGAAGCTGGGCTTTGGCTGTATGCGTCTGCCTATGCAGGGCGAAGAGGTGGACATTGCCGAAATGAATCGGATGGTGGATGCCTTTTTGGACGCTGGCTTCCCCTATTTTGACACCGCCCACGGCTATTTGCAGGGCAAAAGCGAGACGGCGCTGAAGACCTGCCTGACCAGCCGGTATCCCCGTGACAGGTACATTCTGACAAACAAGCTGTCTGGGAATTTCTTCAAAACCGAGGCGGACATCCGCCCCTTCTTTGAAAGCCAGCTGGAGGCCTGCGGGGTGGATTATTTCGACTTCTACCTGATGCACGCCCAGAGCGCGGAGAATTATCCCCATTACAAAAAGTGCCGCGCCTATGAGACTGCCTTCGCCCTGAAGGCCGAGGGCAAGGTGCGCCATGTGGGCCTTTCCTTCCATGACCGCCCGGAAATGCTGGATCAGATTTTGACGGAGTATCCCCAGGTGGAAGCCGTGCAGATTCAGTTCAACTACGCCGACTACAATGACCCCGGGGTTCAGAGCCGAGCCTGCTATGAGGTCTGCCGGAAGCATGGCAAGCCCATTATCGTCATGGAGCCGGTGAAGGGCGGCAACCTGGTGAATCTGCCAAAGGAGGCAGAGGCCATTCTGAAGGAACTTCATGGCGGAAGCCTTGCCAGCTACGCCGTGCGCTTTGCCGCAGGCTTTCCGGGAATCCGGATGGTGCTGTCCGGCATGAGCGACCTGACGCAGATGGAAGACAATCTTTCCTATATGAAGGATTTCCAGCCTCTGAACGGGCAGGAACAGGCTGCCGTGGAGAAGGTTCAGGCCATTTTCCACAACAAGGATCTGATTCCCTGCACCGGCTGCCGGTACTGCACCGACGGCTGTCCCCAGCAGATTTCCATTCCCGATCTCTTTGCCACCATGAACGCCAAGCGGGTGAATCACGACGGAAATGCGGATCATGATTACAATGAAATCCACACCCGCCCCGGCAGCAGAGCCTCTGACTGCGTGAAATGCGGCAAGTGCGAGAAGGTCTGCCCCCAGCACCTGCCCATCCGGAAGCTTCTGGAGGACGTGGCCAAGGAATTCGAGAAGGTGTAAGGATGCGGTGCTGTACCGCCCAGGCGGACGGCTGTGAGGTCATCCGAGCATTAAGGTTTCCTTAACCCTATTGACTTTCTTGCCTGGGGAGAGTATCTTGTTCCCAGACAGGAGGAAAAATCATGAAAACTGTGAAAATTTGCGGTGCGCTGCTACTGGCAGTGTTTTTGTGCGGCTGCGCCCAGGCAAAACCGACGGAAACCACTGCACCGGACGAGCGGGCCATAGAGGATCAACTGGTAACCATTTGGGATGCCCGACAGACTTGGCGGGTTCTGGAGGAGACGGACGGCTGGTGCTACGCCGTCACCGATCTGGACGGCAATGGCCGACTGGAAATTCTGTCCTCCGAGACCCACGGCACCGGCAACTACACCACTTTGCGAGCCTGGGAGGTCAGCGAGGACGGTGCATCCCTGAACCCCATTGCGGCTCCGACGGACGACGGCGAAGGCGGCCCGGTTCTGTCCTCTGGGTACTATTCCGATGAGAACCCCTCCAAGGAGGACGTGGAAGCCTACACCGACGGCAGCGGTATTACCTATTATATCCAGACGGATATCAACAAGGACGGTGCAGCCCACTATTATGAGGCGAAGCAGGCGGTATTCCTGAAGGACGGAAAGCTGGATCGCCAGATCATCGCCACCAAGCAGACGGACTACGATGAGAACGGCGGGGAGACCGTCACCTGCCAGAATGGCAGCGGCGAGAGCATTTCCGAGGACGACTACGAAACTGCCGTGCAGAGGCGTTTTGAGGGTCTGTCTCAGAAGAACGTCACCTTCGGCTGGCTGAGCTGCGTCCATTCCGAGGAGCTCCACGAGGAAGCCCTCCAGGCCTCCTGGGAAAACTTCCGGAAGTGAATCAAAAACGCGCCGCAAATCTCTTTGCGGCGCACTTCTTTTTGGGATTGCAAAATAGGGCTTATTTCGAGTATAATACGAAAAAAGCCAAAAGGAGAAACTGCAATGAAGGTTACTTTTCTCGGCACCGGCTGCGCCCTGGTGCTCAAGCGATACAACACCTGTTTCCTGATAGAAGAGGGAGACAAAAAGTTGCTGGTGGACGCCGGCGGCGGCAATGAGATTCTAGTCCGGTTGGACAAACTGGGAGTAAAAATCACGGACATCGGCGGCATGTTTGTCTCCCATAGCCACACAGACCACATCCTGGGCACCCCCTGGGTCATCCGGGCAGTGGGCACCGCTATGACCGAGCAGGGCTACGAGGGCAATTTCACCGTGGCGGCCTGCAAGGAGACCCTGGGTCACGTCCGCAGCATCTGCGAAATGACCCTGGGCAAGAAGTTTACCAAGCTCTTCGACAGCCGAATTTTCTTCCGGGAGGTTTCCGACGGGGAGGAAATCGAACTGGCGGGCTTCCGGCTCCACTGCTTCGACATCGGCTCCAAGAAAATGAAGCAGTTCGGCTTCTGCACCGACCTGCCGGACGGCCGTCTGTGCTTCCCCGGAGACGAGCCGCTGAAGGAAACCAGCGAACAATATGCCAAGGGAGCCAAATGGCTGTTCAGCGAGGCCTACTGTCTGTACGCCGACCGGGAAATTTACAAGCCCTACGAGCGCAGCCATGTGACGGCCAAGGACGTGGGAGAACTGGCTCAGCGGATGGAGGCGGAAAACCTGGTGATCTATCACACCGAGGACTATGGCGCCGACCGGCGGGAGCTCATGACCCGGGAGGCCGGGCTGTCCTACACCGGAAATATCTTTGTCCCTGAGGATATGGAATCCATCGAACTGTAAAAAACGGAGAACAGGCTGCCGCGTTTGCGGCAGCCTGTTTTGCGAAATTGGGGGAAATCAACCGTTTATAAGGACAAGGGCTACATCGTTGACGTTGGTGCCGGTGGGGCCGGTGATGATGAGACCGCCGGTTTTCTGAAGGGCGTGGTAGGCGTCGTTTTCCTTCAGAACGTCGAAAACGCAGAGGCCAGCCGCTTTCAGTTCCCCGTTGGTCTGGCCGTCGGCATAGCCCCCGGCGGCATCCGTGGGGCCGTCGGTTCCGTCACTGCCTACGCTGAAGACGCACACATTGGCAAGGCCGTCCATGGCCGGGGCGGCTGCCAGAGCCAGCTCCTGATTCCGGCCGCCCTTGCCGTGGCCGGTGAGCTGCACCACCGTCTCGCCGCCGGCCAGGAACGCTAGTTTCTTGCCCTGACCTGCGTGGGTGCGGGCGATGGTGCCGAGGAATGAGCCTGCCTCCTTGGCCTGACAGCACAACTGATCGGTGAGAAGAACCGGCTCGTAGCCCATATCCCGGCACTCCCGCTCCGCCGCGGCGCACAGCTCCCGGACGGAGCCGGTGATCTGGGTGGTCACATTGTGAAGCTCCTTGGGGGTCTCCTGGTGCAGACACCGGAGGGCTTCCTCAGGCAGCTTGAGATTGTACTTCCGGGCAATTTCCAGAGCCTGGGCGCAGGTGCTGGTATCCGGCACGGCAGGGCCGGAGGCAATCATGTCCAGGGGGTCTCCCAGAATGTCGGACAGGACGATGGAGAAGACCTTGGCAGGAGCACAGGCCAGGGCGAACCGGCCGCCCTTGACGGCGGACAGCCGCTTGCGGATGGTGTTGATTTCCACAATGTCCGCACCGCAGGCCAGCAGCTGACCCGTAATGTCCTGCAAAACCTCCGGGGATACCAGGGGTTTTTCAAACAGGGCGCTGCCGCCGCCGGACAGCAGGAACAGCACCGTGTCCTTTTCCGTCAGGTTTGCAACCAGGTCAAGGGCGGCCTGGGTTCCGGCGAAGGAATTGGCATCGGGTACCGGGTGTCCGGCCTCCCGGCAGTCGAAATTGCCCAGCGGGCCCATGACATGGCCGTATTTGGTGACCACCACGCCGCCGTCAATCCGGTCGCCCAGGCAGTCCCGGGCGGCCTTGGCCATCTGCCAGGCGGCCTTGCCCGCAGCTACCAGCACCACCCGACCGGGGAAGCATACGCCCTTCAGAGCCCGGGCCACGGCATCATCGGGCTGAACCGCACGAATGGAGGCGGAAATGATTCGATCGGCTTGAGAACGCATTGTCATATCCATAAATAATACCTCGTTTTCTCGTTGAAATGGGCAGGGCAGCTTTGCCGCCCTGCCCAAGAAGATGCGCAGATGTGAAGTTCCGATCAGAAGATCAGGCTCAGGATGAAGATGCCGACCATGGAGGCCAGGCCCAGAACCAGGGTCAGCATGGTCTGAGTCTTGTAGCCCTGCTCGGGAGTCATCTGACCGAAGTTGGTGACCACCCAGAAGTAGGAGTCGTTGGCGTGGGACACGGTCATAGCGCCGGCACCGATTGCCATAACCACCAGAGCGATCTCCGCGGGAGTGCTCATGCCGATGGCGCCCAGCAGGGGAGCCACGATACCGGCGGTGGTGGTGATTGCCACGGTGGAGGAGCCCTGTGCGGACTTCAGGATAGCAGCCAGCAGGAAGGGGAAGAAGATGCCCACGGAGCCCAAGACGGTTGCGTGCTCGGTGATGAAGTTGACCATGTCGCTGGTGGCGATGACCTTGCCCAGAACGCCGCCGGCAGCGGTGACGAACAGGATGGGGCCGGTGACCTTCAGGGTATCGTTGGTCAGGTCGTAGAACTCACCCAGCTTCTTGGTAGCAGCCAGCTGAATGACGGCGAAGATGGTGCCGACAGCCAGAGCGATGATGGGCTTGCCCAGGAAGTTGAACAGATCGAAGGCAATGCCGGTCCAGCCGGCCATAGAGGCGATGGAGCCCAGAGCCATCAGAACGATGGGCACGATGATGGGAGCCAGGGCGTCGAAGCCGCCGGGCAGCTTGCCGAAGGAGGCAACCAGCTCTTCATAGGTCTTGGCGGTCTCGGCGGAATCGCCGGTCTCATCGGCGCTCTTGACGCTCTTGCCGATGTACTTGGCAAACAGCAGGCCGGCAATCAGAGGCAGAATGGAGGCCAGAACGCCCATGCCCATGACCAGCAGCAGGTTGTCGCCGATGCCCAGGGTGTTGGCGGCGGCAATGGGGCCGGGGGTGGGAGGAATGAACACATGGGAGATGTACAGACCAGCGGACAGAGCCACGGTCATGGCAACGCTGGAGGTGCGGGTACGGCGAACCATAGCCCGACGGATGGGATCCAGGATAACGAAGCCGCTGTCGCAGAACACGGGGATGGAGACAACCCAGCCCATGAGTTCGATGGCCAGCTCCGGGTTCTTCTGACCCACCAGCTTGACGACCATGTCAGCCAGCTTCAGAGCGGCGCCGGTCTTCTCCAGGACAGTGCCGATGAGGGCGCCCAGGATAATGACGATACCGATGGAGCTGAAGGTTCCGGAGAAGCCGGCGCCGATGACGTTGGCGATATCACCCAGAGGGATACCGGCAATCAGAGCCAGAATCAGGGAAACGCTCATGATGGAAAGGAAGGGATGAATCTTGTACTTGGAGATCGCGACGATCATTACCACAATTGCCAGAACAAATGCGATAATCAGGGGAAAGCCAGTCATAATAGAATCCTCCTCACATTTTTTGAGCAGGTTGCACAGCCAGAGGCTCGTGTTTTCCTGTTCGCTTGTTTATTATATTATAAGAAATTCTTAAAAAATGCAATGGTACGGAGGACGCAAAAAAACAGATATATTTGTTACGGATGACAAAAACTGTCAGAATGTGAGTTCACCCTCGCCTCGGCTCAGGTCTAGGTACAAAAGCATGGCCAGATACAGCGACGGCGCCTGACTGGGCTTGCGCGCGTCAAGACCCGTGACCTCTGCCAGACGCTTGAGCCGGTACTGCATGGTGTTCTTGTGGACATACATCTGCTCGGCGGCCTTTTGGAGGCTCCCTTCGCAGGCGAAGAACACCTCCAGAAGGGAGACGTACTCGGCGATTTCCTCCTGAGAGCAGTTCTGGAAAATCCGCCGCAGATATTCCAGCTTATTCTCCCGGGACAGATCGTCCATAAGAAGCTCCGTGCGAAGCTTCTCGAAGCAGATGATGTTGTAGTCGCTGTAGGCGGCGGTGTGCCAGGCCCGGTTGGCTTGCAGATAGGCCCCGTGGACATCTTCGGACTGGCCGTCGATGCCGAAAATCATTTCCACGTTCAGCTGCTTTTCTACCGTCTGGGAAAGCTCCTGGCAGAGCTTCACCAGAGCCGGGGTCTCCTGCTTGTGCAGCAGAAGAATCTGCCGGGCGGCGTTTCGCAGAACGATGCCTCCCTGGGCCCGGACGGGCACGTCCACCAGGTGCTCCACCTGCTCCAGAAGCACCTGGCCCTCCAGGGTGCCGGTGTACCGCTCCCGGTTCCGGGCGGAGACCACAACGCACCGCCGGGGAATCCGGATGTCAATGCCCATGGTAAAGCCCCGCTCGGACAGTGCCTGAGGATTATTCAGACCGGTGCCCAGAATCCAGTCCTCCAGGAACCGGCTCTGGACACGCTGATCCAGCTGGCGGCCTTCCAGGATCATCCGCTCCCGGATGAGGATCTCCGCCATTTTTTTCACGATCTGGCCGTATTTGATGACCTCGACATACTCGCCGGTAATGCCGATGACGCCCTGAACCTCCCCGTCCACCTCAATGGGCAGGTTGATGCCCCGCCGGACATTGGGAAGCTCCCGCTCCAGCTCCGGGGTGATGTAGTATTCGCTCAGGTGATTTTGAATGATTCGGTAGGCACCGGTATGAAAATTGCCTACCCGGGCGTGGTCATTGCTGGCAATGATCCGACCGGTTTCGTCCATCAGGTTGATATTTTGCTTGACCAGCTTGCCGATTTCTTCCACGATCTGCTGGGCACTGCGCTTGGAGATTTTCATTTTTGGCTCCTCTGGGATAGGGGTTTCTTTATCTTGTACATTGAGACTATATTATAGTAGATAGCGGGAGTCTTTGCAAGTGCACCGATTGGGATATCCGTTCCAATCCGGGACATTTCGGAAACTCTTATTTGTTGGGAGAATTCCTTTACGGCGGTGACAGAAACCGATATAATAAATGGGCGGCCATCGGCCGCCCAGGGGGATTATCTGGATTCCTTGCTTTCCGCCAGAAGATTTACTACCATGCCGACGGTCACAATGGCGCAGCCGACGACGGTGGGCACCGACAGCCGTCCCCAGAGCAGGTCGAAGACCATGCCCGTGCCGGTCTGACACAGAAAGCCCACCAGAGACATGGTCAGCACCGACAGGCGAGGGGAGGCCAGGTTGCACAGGAAAATACCGCAGCAGCCGAAAACGCCGCACAGGTACGCCCAAACGGGGACTTCGGCGGCGGGAAAGCTTGCTTCCATGGGAAAGCCCAGCAGGCAGAACGCCAGCACCGCCGCGGCAAGGCCCGTGACGTAATTCAGATAAGTGGAAAAGCCCGTGCCGCAGCGCAGACCCAGCTGACCGTTCAGCTGCCGGAAGACCACGGTAATCACTCCCCGCATCAGGGAGGCCGCAACCGCCAGGAAGGCGAAAGCGGCCATATTTCCCCCGGATAGCAAAGGAATGGCCAGAACGCCTGCCACCACAATGGCAATGGCTGCCCATTTCATGGGGGTAATTTTCCGCTTTCGGGAGCCAAGCGCGCCCAGGCTGTCCAGCCCGGCGGCGAAGACGATCTCTCCCAGGAACATCAGGGCATTGCTGTTGGTGATGCCCAGAGACACAATGCCATAGTTGGAAAAGAGCACATTGACGAAGCCCAGGGTGCCGCCCAGGTACAGATACCAGGGGGCGCTGCCCTGCTTCCTGCCCCATTTGGTGAAAAACAGGGGAGTCAGCACCAGAAAGCCTCCCAGGTGCACGATCACCGAGGAGAACCAGTTGCCGTAGGCCTGGGTGATCTGCGCGCAGAAGGCGGACTGAACGCCGATGAGAATGCCGTAGGCCGCCGCCATCATTCCATAAATCATAAAAAACCTCGCAAGAATCGAAAACCGGTGTCATTGCGAGGCAGTGCGCACACTGCCGTGGCAATCCCCCGGATTTTCAGACTGTATCATATATCGCAACACATTTTACCACACCCATGAAAAAAAGAAAACCAAAATCTGCAATGAATTGCGAAAAATGTCGTGTTGTATAGTGAAAGGCCTTTCAGGGTAAGCTCACGGGACTTCCTCAGAGCTTCCCAAAGAACGTAAGGGAGATGATTGCACGAAGGATCAGGAGATTCTGGAGCTGTACCGTGCCCGGTCGGAGACGGCGATTTCCGAAACCGAGGACAGGTATGGCCGGTATTGCCGCCGGATCGCGGTAAACATTCTGGGAAACCGGGAGGATGCCCAGGAGTGTGTCAACGACACCTTTCTCACTGCCTGGAACAGCATCCCGCCCCAGAGTCCGGCGGTGCTGGCCACCTACCTGGGGAAAATCACCCGGAACGCCGCCATCGACCGGCTCAGAGCCCGAAGCCGGGAGAAACGGGGCGGGGGAGAGACGGTGCTGGCTTTGGAGGAGCTGGACGAGGTGATCGGAGACGCCCAGACCCCGGAGACCGAGGCTCTGCGCCGGGAACTGACCCAGGCGCTGAACCGGTTCCTGGCGGCGCTGCCCAAGCAGGAGCGTTACTTATTCGTCCGGCGGTACTGGTACCTGGATTCCATACGGACGCTTTCGGAGCAAACGGGCTTCTCCGAAAGCAAAACGGCATCCATGCTCTACCGGCTGCGCAAAAGCTTGAAGAAAATGCTGACGGAGGAGGAATTGCTGTGAAAAACGACTTTTTGCTCAGCGCGTTCACGGATATCCGTGACGACTTTATTATGGAGGCGGAAGAAACTATGAAAAATACCAAGAAAAAGCTGCCCTGGAAGGCACTGCTCATTGCGGCGCTGATTCCCATTCTGACCGTTACGGCCTACGCGTCGGATTTTCTGAACATCCGGTCTTTGTGCACCGGCAGGCTGCATTTTAGCAGCTCCCAGTATTCCGACATGGGCAAGGCGGAGAAGAAGGCGGGCTTCGACCTGAACGTGCCGGAAACCCTGGGGGACTATACCTTCCGGGAGGTGCAGGTTCAGGATGTCAACGGCCTGGACGAGGGCGACAAGCGGGTGCTCACATACCGGCAGGTTTCGGTGGTTTATCAGAACCAGGCCGGAAATCAGCTGAATTTCTTCCAGGAGCCTGTTCAGGAGGAGATTTCCAATCAGAATCGCCCGGCAGACCAGACCCGGGATGTGAACGGCGTGAAGCTGGAGTACCGGATGGATCACTACTGGTTCCTGCCCGCAAGCTATGAGGAAACCGGCCTGACCCAGGAAATGGAGGAATGGCAGAAGCTTCCCGGTCACTACATTTCCTATGGCTCCGACGCGCCGGAGCAGCTGAAGGTCGGCTCCCTGAGCTGGGATCAGGACGGCCTGCGTCACGTCCTGATGGATATGGATGGGAAGGAAGGCGCGGATGCGCTCTTCACCATGGCGACCCAGCTGATGACAAAGTAACCAGGCTCCATTTGCAGCGGACGGCCACTCTGGCCGCCCGCTCAATGTGGTATTTAGGAGGAGAAGATGACATGAAGAAAACATGGGAGCGTTTGCTGCTTGCGCTGCTGCACTGCGCCTTGCTTGCGGGATGCGGAAAAAAGGGAATGGAAACCGCTGTCACAAAACCGGCAAGGAGCAAACCTGCGGTTCCTGCCGCAACCGAGGAAGCACCTCCGGAGCTTCCTTATCAGCCGGGGCAGATGGGCGTTTACGTTGTGACGGATCCGGAACTGGAAGCGGCTCCGGAGGTTCTGGACAGCGTTCATTTTGATTTAACGGACGGGGCGGTGAAGTTGACCCGCTACCCGGTTTCCAACTGCCGGCATGACCTGGTGAAAAACGGAATGCAGGTGGGCGGCTTCCTTCTGCTCGACATTCCGAAGGAAATGCTGACCGAGGCGGCAGACAATTTTGACGGCTTCAAGGCTCTGGCAAAGTTCATCGGAGAGCAGGTGCTTCCGGAGGTGTATCCGGACAAAGCCGTCATCTGGGGCGGCGGCCATACCACAGGCGGAGATATTAACTGCTTTGTGACAGTAATTTTCAAGATGGGTGACGGCGAGGGAAAAGCCCAGCAGATTCACCGAATTTATGTGGGGGAAACCTACTGCTACGATTTCTGGCATGACCAGACATGGTTTTACGATGGCGGCACTGCCATTCTGAAAAGTCTTTCCGCGGCGGATATCCGGCCGGAGCAGAACCGGGACGCGGAGTTCCACTGGACGGTGGAGGAAATCCAGGAACAGGGGAAATTCGTGTTCTGAGAGAAGAAAACAGGGAACGAACTGCGCGGGCGACCAAAGCCTTCCCCTCCGGGGAAGGTGGCTCGCGCATCTCCCGCAAGCGCGAGACGGATGAGGGCATTTTGGGTCGATGTGGGCATCGACCCCTACAAACACTAACGATGGTTCTCGGAAGTACCGGGGGATTGCCACACCAGTGTTGCGACACTGGTTCGCAATGACATGCGTCTAACGGGCGGCAATGACAACTTCTATTTTGGGGACACCTATCGCCTCCACAATTGGCGGAATTAGTCGTTTCTATGGAGAAAACGGGGGAAATGTCCAGGCTTTTTAGGGGAATTTCCATATGGAAAAAGAAAATCGGCTGTGCTACAATAAGTGCCGAATTTGGAAAAAGAAGGTATTTTTATGACCCCGACTGTCTGGACGTTTGTAATCGTCTGTCCTCTGATTTTCCTGGCGGGCTTTGTGGACTCTGTGGCAGGTGGCGGCGGCGTGATTTCCCTGCCTGCCTACCTGATTGCCGGTGTGCCCATTAAAATCGCCGCGGGCACCAATAAATTCGCCAACGGCTGCGGTACCGCTCTGGCCTCCTACAAGTACATCGTCTCCGGCAATGTGGACTGGCTGTGTGCCATTCCCGCGGCGGTGGGATCTCTGATCGGCTCTTCTCTGGGCACCTCTGCGGCGGTGTACCTCAATGAGGAGGTTTTGCAGATGATCGTCCTGGCGGCGCTGCCGGTGGTGGCGGTGGTACTGTTCTTCGCCAGAGACTTCGGCAAAGTGGAAAAGCCCCCCAAGACCCGGGGGCAGACCCTGCTTCTGTCCCTGCTCATCGGCCTGCTCATCGGCCTGTACGACGGTCTGGTAGGCCCGGGCACCGGCACCTTCCTTGCCATCGGCTTCTCTCTGGTGCTGGGCTACACCCTGCTCAAGTCCTCCGGCTGCGCCAAAATTGCCAATCTTGCCTCCAATGTTGCCTCCATGGTGATTTTCTTCCTGGACGGCGACCTGCTCTTTTCCGTGGGCATTCCGGCCATGCTGTGCTCCATGGCTGGCAACTATGTAGGAGCCAGGTTCGCAATCAAGGGCGGCAGCGACAAGATCCGCAGCATCATGTTTCTGGTGCTGGGACTGCTGTTTGTGAAGGTGGGGCTGAATCTGCTGGGCGTCATCGATTTTTGACGAAGGAGGGGGCCTGGGGCGGCCTGCCCTTTGTGCAATCCACCAGATAAAGACAGAAATCCCTCCCAGGCGGAATTTTGGGTTGTAATTTCCTGAAATTTATGCTATCATACTTCCCGAGAACAAAGGCGTTCCCAATTGGACTTTTTGCGTCCATTTTGGGGACGCTCTTTTTATTTCGGGAAAAGGCCGACCTCGGCAGCGGCGGCGGATTTCCCGGGAAATGCGAGGGATTACAGTATGGACAATTACTCCGGGCCGGCAGGCCTGTATGACCCCCGGTATGAGCACGACAACTGCGGCATTGGCGCGGTGGTGGACATCCAGGGTCGGAAAAGCCACAAGACCATGGACGACGCGCTGCAGATCGTGGAGCATCTGGAGCACCGGGCGGGCAAGGATGCCGAGGGCAAAACCGGCGACGGCGTGGGCATTTTAGTCCAGATCGGCCACAAATTCTTTCAGAAGGTTGCCGCCCCTCTGGGAATCACCCTGGGCGGCGAACGGGAGTACGGCGTGGGTATGTTTTTCTTCCCCCAGGAGGAGCTGCCTCGGAACCAGGCGAAAAAGCTATTCGAAATCATCTGCAAGAAGGAAGGACTGCCCTTCCTGGGCTGGCGGCAGGTACCCGTGTGCCCGGAGGTGCTGGGGCACAAGGCCAGAAGCTGTATGCCCAGCATCTGGCAGGCCTTCGTGGGCAAGCCGCCCCGGATGAACAAGGGCATCGACTTTGACCGGCGGCTGTATGTGGTGCGCCGGGTCTTCGAGCAGTCCAGCCAGGGCACCTATGTGTGCAGCCTGTCCAGTCGAACCATCGTCTACAAGGGCATGTTCCTGGTGAAGGAGCTGCGGCTGTTTTACCCGGACTTGCAGGACGAGGACTACGAGACCGCCATCGGCATGGTGCACAGCCGGTTCTCCACCAACACCGCTCCCAGCTGGAACCGGGCTCACCCCAACCGCTACATTCTTCACAACGGCGAAATCAACACCATCCGAGGAAACGTCGATACCATGCTGGCTCGGGAGGAGACCATCAGCAGTAAGTACCTGAAGGACGATATGACAAAGGTCTTGCCCATCGTCAACCAGGGAGGCTCGGACTCTGCCATGCTGGACAACACCCTGGAATTTCTGCTCATGAACGGCATGGAGCTGCCTCTGGCCGTCATGGTGACCATCCCGGAGCCTTGGAGCAACAACCGGAGCATGGATCCCAAGAAGCGGGACTTCTATCAGTACTACGCCACCATGCTGGAGCCTTGGGACGGCCCTGCCTCGATCCTGTTCAGCGACGGCGACGTGATGGGCGCGGTTCTCGACCGGAACGGCCTGCGGCCCAGCCGGTATTACATCACAAATGACGGACGGCTGATTCTTTCCAGCGAGGTGGGCGTGCTGGACATTCCCCAGGAAACCATCCTCCGGAAAGACCGGCTCCGTCCGGGCAAAATGCTGCTGGTGGACACCGTCAAGGGAAGGCTGGTGGACGACGAGGAGCTGAAGGCGGACTACGCCGGTCGTCAGCCCTACGGTGAGTGGCTGGATCGGAACCTGGTGAATCTGTCCGACCTGAAGGTGCCCAATCAGAAGGTGACAGCCCCCAGCCACGAGGAGCTGGTGCGGCTGCAAAAGGCCTTCGGCTACCGCTATGAGGATGTGAACAATATTCTGCTGCAAATGGCGAAAAACGGCGGCGAGCCTGCCGGAGCCATGGGCAGCGACACCCCTCTGGCGGCGCTCAGCCACACCCATCCGCCGCTCTTTGACTACTTCAAGCAGATGTTCGCCCAGGTGACGAACCCGCCCATTGACGCCCTCCGGGAGCAGGTCATCACCTCCACCACGGTCTATGCTGGTGCGCAGGGGAACCTGCTGGAAGAGAAGGCGGACAACTGCAAGATGCTGAAAATCGACAACCCCATCCTCACGGAAACCGACCTTCTTCGCATCAAGTCCATGGATGTGCCCGGATTCCAGGTGGAGACAGTTTCCATCTGCTACTACAAGAACACCTCCCTGGAAAAGGCCATTGAGCGGCTCTTTGTGGACGTTGACCGAGCCTACCGGGACGGAGCCAACATTCTGATTCTGTCCGACCGGGAAATCGACGAATACCATGTGGCCATTCCCAGTCTGCTGGCAGTGGGTGCGGTGTCCAAATATCTGGTGCGTACCCGCAAGCGCACGGCCATGGCCTTGATTCTGGAAAGCGGCGAGCCCCGGCTGGTTCACGACTTTGCCACCCTGCTGGGTTACGGCGCCTGCGCCATCAATCCCTACCTTGCCCAGGAGAGCATCGGAAGCCTGATTCAGAGCGGTATGCTGGAAAAGGACTACTACGCCGCCGTCAGCGACTACAACAAGGCGGTACTGGCGGGCATTGTGAAGATCGCCTCGAAAATGGGCATTTCCACCATCCAGTCCTACCAGGGCAGCCAGATTTTCGAGGCCGTGGGCATCAGCGAAAGCGTCGTTGACAAGTATTTCACCAACACCACCAGCCGGGTGGGCGGCATTACCATGGGCGACATCCAGAAGGATCTGGAGGATCGGCACCGGCAGGCCTTCGACCCGCTGGGCCTGGATATTTACATGGATCTGCCCAGCATCGGGACTCACAAATTCCGGGGCGGCACCGGAGCCGAGCAGCACCTGTACAATCCCCAGACCATCCACCTGCTTCAACAGGCGGTGTGGACGGAGGATTACGGCAAATTCAAGCAGTACACCGCCGCCGCGGCCAACGAGGCCGGGGACGATATGCACCTGAGAAGTCTGCTGGACTTTAACTATCCCGCCGAGGGCGTGCCCATCGAGGAAGTGGAGAGCGTGGAGTCCATCGTGAAGCGGTTCAAAACCGCCGCCATGAGCTACGGCGCTCTTTCTCAGGAAGCCCACGAGTGCATGGCCGTTGCCATGAACCGGCTTGGCGGCAAGTCCAACACCGGTGAGGGCGGCGAAGCCGAGGAGCGCTACGGCACCGAGCGCAACAGCGCTATCAAGCAGGTGGCCTCCGCCCGGTTTGGTGTCACCAGCAAATATCTGGTTTCCGCCAAGGAAATCCAGATCAAAATGGCTCAGGGTGCCAAGCCCGGCGAGGGCGGCCAGCTTCCCGGCGGCAAGGTCTATCCCTGGGTCGCCAAGTGCCGGAATTCCACCACCGGCGTGGGGCTGATTTCGCCGCCGCCCCACCACGACATCTATTCCATTGAGGACTTGGCTCAGCTGATTTACGATCTGAAATGCGCCAACCGTCACGCGGCCATTAACGTCAAGCTCGTCAGCGAGGCGGGCGTAGGAACCATCGCCGCCGGCGTTGCCAAGGCCGGTGCGGAGGTCATCCTGATCTCCGGCTTTGACGGGGGCACCGGCGCGGCACCCTACAATTCCATCCACAACGCGGGGCTTCCCTGGGAGCTGGGCATCGCCGAGGCTCACCAGTGCCTGATTCTGAACGGTCTGCGCTCCCGGGTGCGTATTGAGGCGGACAGCAAGCTTATGAGCGGCCGGGATGTGGCCATCGCCGCCATGCTGGGTGCCGAGGAATTCGGTTTCGGTACCGGGCCACTGGTTTCCATGGGCTGCGTGATGATGCGGGTGTGCAACCTGGACACCTGCCCCATGGGCATCTGCACCCAGAACCCGGAGCTTCGGAAGAAATTCCGGGGCAAGCCTGAGTACATCATGAACTTCATGCGCTTCATGGCTCAGGAGCTTCGGGAATACATGGCGAAGCTGGGCGTGCGCACGGTAGAGGAACTGGTTGGCCGCACGGATTTGCTGAAAGTCCGTCCCGCCGCTCCCGGTTCCCGGGCAAGCGAAATGGATTTGTCCGCCCTGCTGCATAATCCCTTGGTTTCCAATTCCAACGTCCACTTTGCCCCGGAGGCGGTCTATGACTTTGCGCTCGATCAGACCCCGGATATGAAGGTGCTCATGAAGCGGTTCAAGAAGAGCTTCGACATGGCAAAGCCCAATCCCGCGGAAATCCGGGTCACTGTGGGCAACACCGACCGGGCCTTCGGCACCATTTTCGGCAGTGAAATCACCGCAAAATTCGGCAATTCTCTGCCCGACGACACTTTCCGGGTGCGCTGCACCGGCTACGGCGGTCAGAGCTTCGGCGCGTTTGCGCCCAAGGGACTGACCCTGGAGCTGGTAGGCGACAGCAACGACTACCTGGGCAAGGGCCTGTCCGGGGGCAAGATCATCGTCTATCCTCCGGAGAACGTGACCTACGACCGGAGCGAAAACATCGTCATCGGCAATGTGGCGCTCTACGGCGCTACCGGCGGCAAGGCCTTCATCAGCGGCGTGGCGGGAGAACGGTTCTGCGTCCGCAATTCCGGTGCCACGGCGGTGGTGGAAGGCGTGGGCGACCACGGCTGCGAGTACATGACCGGCGGCACCGTGGTGGTGCTGGGCAAAACCGGCAAGAATTTCGCAGCGGGCATGAGCGGCGGTATTGCCTATGTGCTGGACGAAAACTGGGACTTCTACCAGCGGGTGAACAAGGACATGGTATCCTTGGAACCGGTGGAGCACAAGTATGACGTGTCCCTTCTGAAAGAGCTGATCCGGGAGCATGTGGAGCTTACCGGCTCTCCCAGAGGCAAGGAAATTCTGGAGCATTTCGGGGAATATCTGCACAAGTTCAAGAAGGTGCTGCCCCACGACTACGACAAAATGCTCCGGCTTATCGCCCAGATGGAAGAGAAGGGCGAGGACAGCGAGCAGGCTCAGATCGAGGCGTTCTACGCCATGAAAAACGGAAAGTAAGGAGGCAGCATCATGGGAAAGCCTACAGGATTTATGGAAATTGATCGGCAGGTCAGCCGGGAGCTGCCCCCCGAGGAACGGATTCAGAATTTCAGAGAATTTCATATTCCCCTGCATCCGGACGAGCAGCAGACCCAGGGGGCTCGGTGCATGGACTGCGGCGTGCCCTTCTGCCAGAGCGGAATGCTGCTGGGCGGGATGTACAGCGGGTGTCCCCTGAACAATCTGGTTCCCGAGTGGAACGACCTGGTCTACCGGGGTCAGTGGGAGCAGGCGGTGAAGCGGCTCATTGCCACCAACCGGTATCCGGAGTTTACCAGCCGGGTATGCCCTGCCCTGTGCGAGGCGGCCTGCACCTGCGGCATGGCCACGGGAAGCCCCGTGACCGTGAAGGAAAATGAGCGGGCCATTGTGGAGTACGGCTATGAAAACGGGGTGCTCCACGCCGTTCCCCCACCCTCCCGGACGGGGAAGAAGGTGGCGGTGGTGGGCACCGGCCCTTCCGGCCTGTCCGTGGCGGATTTGCTCAACAAGCGGGGGCACAAGGTGACCATGTACGAGCGCAGTGACCGCCCCGGCGGACTTCTGATGTACGGCATCCCCAACATGAAACTGGAAAAGTGGGTCATTGACCGCCGGGTTCGGATTCTCAAGGAGGAGGGCATTGATTTCCTCACCGGCGTGGACGTAGGCCGGGATATTTCCGCCCAGGAGTTGACGGAGCAGTATGACGCGGTGGTGCTGTGCTGCGGCGCCAAGGAGCCGCGAGATATCCGTGTTCCCGGCCGGGAGGCGGAAGGAATCTACTTTGCGGTGGATTATCTGTCCTCCGTGACCAAAAGTCTGCTGGACTCGGACTTTGCCGACGGCAAAGCCATTTCGGCCAAGGGGAAGAAGGTGCTGGTCATCGGCGGCGGCGACACGGGCAACGACTGCGTGGGCACCGCCATCCGTCAGGGCTGCACCGGGGTGACCCAGCTGGAAATGATGCCCTGCCCTCCGGAGCACCGGACGCCCGGCAACGACTGGCCGGAGTGGCCCCGGGTGCTGAAAACGGACTACGGCCAGCAGGAGACCATCGCCTGCTTCGGAAGCGACCCCCGGCTGTACCAGACCACCGTCAAGGAATTTCTGAAAAACGAGGCCGGTCAGGTCTGCGCCGCGGTGATTTCCAGATTGGAAAGCCGGGTGGTGGACGGACGGCGGGCCATGGTTCCCACCGGAGAGGAATTCACTCTGGAATGCGATCTGGTGCTCATTGCCGCGGGCTTCACCGGCTGCGAGAAATATGTGGCCGAGGCCTTCGGGGTGGATTTGACCCCCCGGGGCACCGTGGCGGATACCAAGTACGCCACCAGCCAGCCCAAGGTCTTTGCCTGCGGCGATATGCGCCGGGGTCAGAGTCTGGTGGTCTGGGCTCTGCGAGAGGGGCGGGATACCGCCGCTGTGGTGGACGAAAGCCTGATGGGATATACGAATCTATGACAAAAGCCCAGGGGCGGAATTTTTCCGTCCCTGGGCTTTTCTAGATTTGCGGATTGCTCAGATATACTCCGGCGCGTCCTTGCGGGGGGCTTCCTCGGCAGAAGCGGCCTCGACAGGGGCTTCTGCTGCGGGCGCAGTTTCCTCAGCGGGAGCTTCTGCCACGGGTGCTTCCTCGGCGGGAGCGTCATCCGTGACCACCTCGGCCTCCACAGGGGTGGGCTTGGGCATTTCCGCTCCGCAGGCGCTGCAATAGGCGGCCTCCCTGTCTACCTCCGCCCCACACTTGGGGCACAGGGCAACCTCCTTCAGATCCCGCAGCTGCTCCTGAAGGGAGGCAATCTGCCGGTTGGCTCCGGCGATGGCGGCCATCATGGGAGCGTAAGCCTCGTCAAAGTCCTCGGAGTGGGCAGCGGCGTACTGCTTGCCGATCTGGGTGTAGCAGTCGGTGATGGTGCTCTGCGCCTCGGAAATCTGGTTGCGGAGCTTGACCTGCTCGGTGAAGTTTTTTGCCTGGTGAACCGCCTTGTCGGTGACGGCGGCGGCTTTCTGCGTGATGTTATCCCAAAGTGACATAGTACATACCTCCTAATCTGGTTTCTAAAACTAGCCTAGCACGAATTTATGACAAATTCAACCGAATCTGAGAAATTCACACAATGTTTTCAATTTTTTACACGACTGCTGCGGAAGCAATTTCCGGACACAGTGCCCATTTTTTGCCCCGGTACGCAGCGGAGAGTGTGGAAAATGCCGAAAGTGGTCGGAGCCTGTCTTTTTTTGGAAAAACCACTGACATTTTTGCTCCCCTGTGCTATAATACCTTCAAACTTCAGGAGGTGCTCGTTATGAACTTTTTGGAAGAGAGAATTGCCCGGGACGGAATCGTCAAGGCCGGAAATGTACTGAAGGTGGACAGCTTTCTGAACCACCAGATGGACATTGCCCTGATGGAGGAAATCGGTCGGGAATTTCACCGCCGTTTTGCGGACAAGCCCGTGACCAAGGTGCTGACTATCGAGGCCTCCGGCATCGGCATTGCCTGCTTCGTGGCCAAGGAATTCGGTGTGCCTATGGTTTTTGCGAAGAAGTCCAAGTCCATCAACATTGAGGGCGAAATGTACATTGCCGAGGTGGAATCCTTCACCCACAAGAACAAGAACCAGATCATCGTGTCCAAGAAGTTCCTGGGGGCCGAGGATCATCTTCTGATCATCGACGACTTCCTGGCCAACGGCTGTGCCCTTCAGGGCCTCATCTCCATTGCCGAGGAGGCCGGGGCTACTATCGAGGGCCTGGGCATTGTCATCGAGAAGGGCTTCCAGATCGGCGGTCGGGTCATCCGGAATCTGGGCTACCGGCTGGAATCTCTGGCCATCGTGGATGCCATGGATCCGGAGACCGGGGTCATCACCTTCCGGGAACAAGCGTAATACTATTTCTTAAGTAAAATGATTTCATCATTTTACTTAAGCCGTTTCACG
>OIZP01000332.1_pt1 | contig 30498 bp, 29 predicted proteins | sample 1588531 | NCBI WGS metagenome assembly OIZP01 (sample SAMN03283283) | human gut metagenome | biome: human-associated habitat; material: feces | host: Homo sapiens | place: Peru | collected 2012
GACAGTTAAGATTAACGGCAAATCCATAAGGATTTATTCAGGCTGGTCAAAAGCTGAGACTGTTACAACAAAGAAATAACAGAGAGCTAACCATTTAAGGATGGCGGTAGCGGAGCTTCCGCTGCCGCCTTTTCCTTACGAAAAGGATTTCTTCGGAATGAGCCCGTATAAACTTCTCTGGTGTGGGGACTATTATTATGTTCTCGGATACTCTGAGAAGAAAAGCAAGGTTATCAATTTCAAGTGATAGACATCTTATTAGAAAAATAACAATGAAAATGGCAGTTAGGAATAATATCCTAACTGCTTTTTTGCGCCATATCATTGTATTTACTCAAAATATCCAAAATTTTTTTGTCAAAAACGAAAACGATTTTTCTGAATCTTGTTTTTGACTTGTTTAAAACTAAAAAAACACCCTTAAAATATAGTTTTCAGCCTCATATGCCTTAATAGAAAAAATTGCCCTAAAGATTAAGGGCATTAAAAATTTACTTTTTAAAATTTATTAAATAGGTGAATTTAAATGCTATATATTTTTTAAAATAAATATATGATTTATTGAATTTAATTCGTTATTATGTTACTATAAAGTTATAATTTACAAGGGAGGTTTGGTCTGTGGTTTATTCTAACGGTTATATAATGTCGGGCGACAGGGAAGTTGTACGGATTGAAAACGGTGAAGTTATAAGTGTCGACAAAAAATTTGCACCGCTTCACTTTGTGAATAACAAGGATTTTACCTCTTGGCTTGAAAGCAGAGCTATTGATTCTCATCGTGCTAATTCAAGACTTTTAAAAAAGGTTTTGCGACTTGCAAATCGTGATGACGCTAATACTGCTCTGGCAGTTAATGCAGTAACAATTACCGATAATTATTGGTTTAAGCCTGATGGTGAAAATCTTACCTGGGCTGATGTTAAATTTAGCGAAAATGATTTTGACAAACTTGCTCTTAAGGGTGACCCGGATAGCTTTAATAAAAAACCGTCAAGGACTCCCGAACTTACCAATATCGGTAGCTTTGAAAAGTGTTGGCGACTTGAAAACGGTAGCTGGTGGATGTATAAAAACGGTAATGACAATCAAATATTTTCAGAGCTTTTTATATATCAGCTTGGAAAATGCATCGGTTTTAATATGGCGGAATATCAATATGCAGACGGATATATTCGCACTAAAGATTTTACAGATGGTAAAGTAAATTTTGAGCCGATTTCATCTGTTATGGGTGATAATGAAGATTATAACGATAATTTTAATTATTTTAATTCGATTTCAAAAGATATAGCAGCTGATTATTTAAAACTTATTTATCTTGATACCGTTTGCTATAATATGGACCGACATACAAATAATTACGGCTTGATTCGTGATATTAGCAGTGGTGATATTATTTCACTTGCACCTAATTATGATAATAACATTGCTTTAATAGCAAATGGCTATCCGTCCGATGTTACTCGTGAAAAGGACGGATTGATGAAATTCTTTTTTGAATTTATTGACAATAATTTACAGGCAAAACAAATGTTTAAGTCATTTAATATTCCTGCTATCACAAAAGATATGATTGAAACTTGTTTAGAAAAAATTCCAATCAGTGTTGATAAAAACTTTATCATCAATTTTATACTTAACGGTCAGAAATTAGTAAAAAATCATATTGATTAAAAAATGCGTGAACGGTTGTAATTTTTTCTTTCGGTAAATTAAAAAACTCACTTGGCTCTTATTTTTAAGAGTTGAGTGAGTTTAATTTATTTAACTTTGCTTTAGCTGGTCTAAATAATGAAATTTTTATTTAAATTTTATGTTCTTGAACAATTAATTGTACCTTTTATCAAAATTATTTGTATTTGATGTCTAAATATGGTATATTTAATTTATATTAATATACAATCAGGAAACAATCAAGTTTATTGATAACTCTTTCCACGATGGCGTGCTTAAAACAACAGGAACGGATATTGACAAGATTATGCCACCTATTTCACGCTTTGGCGGTGGCGCTAAAAATCGCTCCGAATTCAAGCAAAAAATTATAGATATACTTCAAAAATTTTTTGAAAAGTTTAGGGGATTAGTTTGAATCGTTGAGGTAAAATTGTATGGATGATAATGAAATCAAAAGACAGCTTGCCAGTCGTGCTGCCGAATATATAATGTTCAATGACGATGAAGAAGATACCGAAGTTCCGGAAGAGATTTCATCATCCGATAGTTTTAGCGACTTTTTTAATCTTGAAGAGTCAAAAAACAAAATTCAAAGTGACACATAAAGTGACAAATAAAATGTCACTAAGGAGAATAAAAATAAAGATGCGTTTAGGTTTGCACTAAATTTAGAGCAAACCTTTTTTGTTTCCCACTCATAAAGTTAAATAAAGTACATTGACGATTTTGTTAAATCTACTGAATTGTATTTGGGCAAATATATTGTTATTGAAAAAACTTCTCCAAATGGATATGTTCTTGATAAAAAAGAATATGATGTAACACTTACTTATGTAGGTCAAGATATCGCTATTACTTCTGCTGCACAGGCTATTTATAACGAAAGACAAATGGTAATAATGTTATTGCATAAAGTAATGGAACAAAATGGTATTTATAATATTGGTAAAAGTAAAATCATAACTTCTTTTTGATGTTTTTTATTGAGAATTTATGTATATCAGTTCTCTTTTTGGTGCATTTATCATTTATTTGTTGATATCGAGTGATTTTTAATATATAATTATACTTATAGGATTGTATATAAATATACAAAATTATTCGAGGCTAATTTTATGACTGATTTAGAACTAAAAAAACTGAAAGACGATTTGTGGCATTCAGCAGATATGCTGCGTGCCAGTGCGCATCTTGCAGCAAATAAATATGGTCAGCCTATCTTAGGATTAATTTTCTTAAGATATGCTGATGTTCTTTATAAACAGCACAAAAACGAAATTGAAGAAGAATATAACAAACTAAAAGGCACAAGAAGAGAACAAAGCATTGAAGAAATTGCAAAGGAAAAATGTGGTTTCTATCTACCCGATTGTGCTTATTATGATTATATCAATGACGCTCCTGACACTGCAGAAAAAGCAACTCTCGTAAAAGAAGCAATGGAAGCAATTGAAGCTCATAATCTGAGTATTGATGGCGTATTGCCAAAAGAAGTTTATGGTCAGCTTGTTCCGGAAGAAGAACCTGAATTACTTTCCAATATTGTTAGGGTATTTAAGGATATACCTGAAACTATTAGTATTGACCTTTTTGGTCAAATTTATGAATATTTTCTTGGTAATTTTGCTTTGGCTGAAGGTAAAGACGGTGGCACATTCTACACCCCAGCCTCAGTCGTTCAATATATGGTTGAAGTTATTAAACCTGAAGCAGGAAGTGAAAAGAAATTCCTTGATCCAGCCTGTGGTTCTGGAGGTATGTTTGTTCAAACTGCCAGATATATGCATAGTCACAATTCTTCTAATGATGATTTAATGAAGTTTCGTTGCTATGGTGTTGAAAAAGAGCCGGATACTGTAAAACTTGCAAAAATGAACTTGCTGCTCAATAATGTTCGTGGTGAAGTCATCGAGGCAAATTCCTTTTATTCAGACCCTTATGATGCAGTAGGCAATTTTGATTATGTAATGGCTAATCCTCCGTTCAATGTTGACGAGGTTGTTTACGAACGTGTTAAAGATGACGAGCGTTTTAATAGATACGGTATTCCAAAGAACAAAACGAAATCTGCAAAGAAGAATAGCGACAAAAAAGAAACCGTTCCTAATGCAAATTACCTTTGGATTAATTATTTTGCAACATCACTTAATGAACATGGCAAAGCAGGTCTTGTTATGGCTAATTCGGCATCAGATGCAGGAAAAAGCGAATATGAAATCAGAAAATCACTTATTGAATCAGGCATAATAAAACAAATGGTAACTTTACCATCAAACATGTTTTCATCTGTCACCTTACCTGCTACGCTTTGGTTCTTTGATAAAGAAAAGGCATCAACCGAAAAGAAAGATGAAATTTTATTTATTGATGCTCGCAATGTGTTTACTCAAGTTGACAGAGCACACAGAAAATTCAGTGATGAACAAATTAAAAATCTCGGCATAATCACTCGTTTGTACGAGGGCGATATCGAAGCTTTTGATAACCTTATTTCTGAATATAAGCAAGCAATGGATGAAGCTCCAGCTGAAACTGATGATAAGAATAAAAAAACAAAGGCGTATTATCAAGAGCAGATTGATTGGCTAACAGAACACTTTCCAAATGGTGAATATCAAGATGTCATAGGTCTTTGCAAAGTGGCTAAACTTGAAGGCGAAGACGGAATAATTGACCAAGATTATTCGCTTAATGCAGGCAGATATGTTGGCGTTGTTATTGAAGATGATGGCATGACAGAAGATGAATTTAAAAACACTATACTTTCTCTTAACGCTGAACTTATAGAACTTAATGCAGAAGCACAAGAATTAGAACAGCAAATAGTATTAAATTTAACGAGGTTATTTAATGAATGATATTGAAGAGATAACATTTCCAGAAAAAGTAAAATATAAATATCAAGTATGTGCTGTTATATTTGGTGCAGATAAATCCGTCTTAAATATCAAGTTAAAAGATGATTATTCATTCATTTTAAAATCTATATATTCTAAAGACGATGACTTAACAGAACTTTTTCAAACAGATGTAAGCGGGTTACAAAGAAATTATTATTCTGCAATAGTTGACAATGACTATAAAGTAATATGTATTGAAAAAATAATTGAAATTGAATTAAATCCAAAGACAGATCAAGAGTTTTGGGATAAAGCTAATATTGATGACTTGAGTTCGATTGATGATCAATTAAGAACAATTAGACTTATTAAAGAAGGACCCATCAGATGCAAATCTATTTCTTTTAATTTAAAACCCATAGAAAAAGTCAATTGCATAATTCAACCCTCAAGTCACTATTCATTATTTCAATTTTCAGAATCGTATCCAACAAAAAGCATTTCAACAATTAGTTGTGATAATAAAGATATTGATTTAATCAACAAAGCAATAGAAAACTTTGACTTTCCTTTGCAAGACCAACTGTTAAATTCTGCTCATATTTTTTATGATTTATCATATCATACAGAACTTTATATTTCTGTTTCACTTCTTACTACGGCTTTAGAAATGCTTTATCTTAATAATGAACAATTCAAAAAAGAAAAACTGTCAAAACGTTGTGCTGTATATATAGGCGGTTCCAACGAAGAAATCATTGTTTTATATAAGCAATTAAAAGAAGCCTATTCATTAAGAAGCAAATTCTTACACGATGGTAATATAAAGCACATAAGAGCTACAACTGTAATCTTTTTAAGAGATTGTGTGAGAAAAACATTATTGAAATCAATTTCAACCAAAGAAACAAAAAATAATAAAATCAAAAGATTAAAAGAATTTGTGAAAGATAACTTGAATTTATTTGGTGAGTAAATGAAATTTAAAGAATATCGACTTGAAAATTTACTAATTAATTATGATAATTTGCGAAAACCATTGTCAGCTATTGAAAGGGCAAGTTTCAAAGGTGACTACCCTTATTATGGAGCGCAGGGAATAATAGATTATGTTGCAAATTATAAATGCGATGGTGAATACTTACTAATTGCAGAAGATGGAGAAAATCTTAAATCAAGAAACCAACCTATAGCTCAAATTGCACATGGAAAATTCTGGGTAAACAATCATGCTCATATTGTAAAAACTAATGAAAAAGCAAATATATTGTTTCTTTGTTATGTTTTAAATAATCTTAATATAAATGGATATATTACAGGTTCAGCTCAACCAAAATTAAGTCAAGGCAACTTAAATAAGATCAGAACTTTATTACCAATAAAAAATTATCAAGATAAAATTGTAAACGTTTTAATAAATTATGACAATTTGATAGAAATTAACAATAAGCGCATTAAATTATTGGAGCAAGCTGCAGAAGAATTATATAAAGAATGGTTTGTTCGTTTTCGTTTTCCAAATTATCAAAGTGCAGAATTTGAAAATGAAAAGCCAAATGGATGGCATTTTGGTGATGAATCAAACATGAAACGACCAAAGGGTTGGGAATATACAAAATTTAAAAAATTAGGTTTGTTTAAACGAGGAAAAAATATAACAGCTTCGGAAATGGTAGAAGGAAATATTCCTGTAATATCAGCCGGGATTGAACCTTCAGGTTATCATAATAAACCTAATGTTTATGGAGATTCGCTTACAATAAGTGCATCAGGTGCAAATGCAGGTTTTTTAAAATATAACCTAAAAAACATTTGGGCTGCAGATTGCTTATATTATCAAGATGATGAATTATTATGGTATGTATATAATACTTTGAAATTTCTTCAACCTGTTATAAGCAATATGCAATGTGGTGCAGCTCAGCCTCATGTATATCCAAAAAATATAAGTAAATTATGTATCATTATTCCTCCAAAATCATTAATAAAAAAGTTTTGTAACATTGTAACTCCATTTTATAATGAAATCAAACAATTAAATCAAAAAAATGAAATCCTTATCAAGCAACGAGATTTATTACTTCCTCGTTTAATGAGTGGTAAATTAGAGGTGAAATGATTGCCTTTTTTAGATATTGCTATTTGCAATGAGTTAAGAGATACGGTAAATAGCTCTCCAATATTTACTGAAATTGAAGAATACTCAAAGCATTTTAATCAAATTTGTGCTGTTATAGACAGAGTGCAAACATCTGTAAATTATTTGAATAAACATAACGATTACCCGAAGTCCGAAGAAGAATTAATATGCTTTATGGTGTTTTCTTGTATGATAGTTGATGCTTCAAAGTATTTGTTTAAAGATATTCTTAACGATATTGCTCCTAATAGAAAAAGAAGCGAGTTTTTTAAAGAAATATGTAAAAATAAGCCATTTTCACTATCGGATGAAGAATGTTTAACCGATGATGAATTTTTTGAGTATATTAGATCCTTAATCTTTGCTCATCCTTATGAAACAAGTCGAAATAAAACATTAAGGCAAAAATTTGGAAAACAAGTTTCTCCATGGGTTTTCTTGGATTGTCGTTTATTAAAAAATAGTAGTGATAATTGTATCGGGATAAGAATGTACACTTCCAAAAAAGACGAATACGATATGGATTCACATTCAATTTATATTCCTTTTTCATTATTAAAATATTATATTAGTTCTCGATATTCAGATTTAAAACTTGTTATTGTATGGATGAAACAACAAATCCAATTGCATGAAGACAAGTGGAAAAAGCATAAAATTGATAGAACAAAAAATAAAGAAGAAATACTCAATCAAATAATAACTGTATTACAAGAAAGATTTATTGAAACTTATGGAGTAGAAGAAATTAAATCTTTATTGTTTTGTGATATCTCTTTAGATGAGAATAAACATTACATAAATCAATTTCGTAAAAATATTGAGAGCAAACTAGTTTCTTTGTATGATTCTGTGGATAATATGGATTATGATAGCTTTTTTGCTATTATAAGTGAAATGTTATGTTGTTATCCAAAAAACTTGCACGAAAGTGGACATTATCAATTAGAAAAGATTTTTTCATATTTAAAATCAGAGTATGAAGATTCCATTTATGAGAGTAGTAATGCTGAATGGGGATTAATTCAAGCAGAAGCTTTCTATAAACAATTTGCATATAAATGGGTAAAAATCGATGTTAGAAAAATGTCATTTGCAGAGATAAGACTTTTAGTATCAGTAGCTTGTTTCATGCAAATACAAGAAGAAAAACTAATAGGAAGTGATTAAATGAAGGAGTGTTTACCTTATTTAGTATCGATACTTACAGCTGTTTTATCTGCAATAGTAAGTATTACTGTTTGCAAAAAGCAAACTAAAACAGAAATTGAAAAAATCAAAGAGCAGTCAAAAGCAAACATTGATTTAGAACGTGAAAAATTACAGCTTGAAAAAGAAAGAATAGAATTAGAACACAAACTTGAATTAGAAAAAATGCATGCTCAAAATGATGAGGCTTTTGCAAGTGGAATAACAGATAAATTATTTGATATGGCTTTTCAAAATCCTGATGTACAAAAACAATTTGCAGATGGAATAAAAAAAGGATTAAAGAAAAAGTAATCAACGAGGAAGTGATTAAATGGCAAATTACATATCTGAAGATGATATTGAAAGAGCCATACTGGAGAAGTTGAATAATTTACCATTTAACTACGATATATTAAGATGTTCTGCTGATGCTGAAAGCAGAGATAATCTTAATGATGGAACTGGTAGAAATAGCAAAAGACAATGCGTTCTGCCGGTAGTGTTAACTGATGCTTTATACAGAATCAACCCTACTATTGATAAAAGTATTATCGATGGTATTGTTCGTGATTTATCAAGAGATTTTACAGGCACTGATTTAACCGATACTAATTATAATAACTATAAAAAAATCAGAGACAAAATCAAAGTTAAAGTTAAGAAAAACGGCAAAGATGATTTCGATTTTGTCCAACTAATTGATTTTGATAATCCTGAAAACAACACATTTACTGCCGTGTCACAAATGTGGATTCATGGACATTATAATTATAGAAGACCTGATATACTCATATTCGTTAATGGATTACCTCTTGTTTTCATTGAACTTAAAAATAGTATTGTTAAGGTTGAAGAAGCTTATAATAAAAATTTACTAAATTACAAAAAAGATGTTCCTAATTTATTTGCATTTAACCAGATTTGCGTTTTGTCAAACGGACTCGAAACGAAACTTGGTGCGTTTAATGCAACATATGATTATTTCTTTGAGTGGCTAAAAGTTGAAAATGAAAATGAGACAATTAATAGAGAAGAATTAAATGATACAGATAAAAAAATATCCGTTGAACGCTTTGTTGATGGTATGCTCAACAAAAACAGGCTCATTGACTATATAGAAAACTTCATTTTATTTGAAAATCAGCGTGTTAAAATTATTGCAAAAAACCACCAATTCTTTGGTGTAAACAATCTTGTGCAGTCTGTTGTAAAAAGAAAAGAATTACAAGGTAAACTTGGTGTGTTTTGGCACACCCAAGGGTCTGGTAAATCCTATTCAATGGTTATGTTTGCACGTAAGGTTAAGCGTAAGATAAATGGCAATTTTACATTTTTAATTGTCACCGACAGAGATGATTTAGATACACAAATTCACAAAAACTTTGTTAGAACAGAAGTTATTGGCGACAAGGTTGAATGCCAACCAAAGAATAGCTCACAACTCAGAGAATATCTTCAATCTAACAAAGAGTTTGTATTTACCTTAATTCAAAAATTCAGATATGATAAGTCTAAAGCCTACCCTGTATTATCGACTCGTGACGATATAATTGTTATGGTTGATGAAGCACACAGAACACAATATAAGGATTTGGCAGAAAATATGCGTGCTGGACTACCAAATGCAAATTATATTGCTTTTACCGGTACTCCGCTTTTGGGAGCAAAACGATTAACCAACCAATGGTTTGGCAATTATGTATCTGAATACAATTTTGCACAATCAGTAGAAGAAGGTTCGACCGTTCCTTTGTTTTATTCTCGTAGAGTTCCAACTGTTGAACTTGAAAACAATTATCTTGATGATGAAGTTCTTGATATTATTGAGGACGAAAATCTGACGGAAGAGGAAGCTAAAAAAGTTGAAAATTCAGCTTCTAAAATTCTTGAAGTTATTAAACGTGAAGATAGACTTGACAAAATCGCACAAGATATTGCACATCATTTCCCACGAAGAGGATTTCTTGGTAAGGCTATGGTTGTAAGTGTTGATAAATTTACAACCGTTAAAATGTATGATAAGGTTCAACATTATTGGCAAATTGAGATACAAAATCTTGTAAAGGAACGCAATCAAGCAAAGTCAAAAGAAGAGCGAGACGATTTAAGCAATCGCATCAATTATATGCGAAATGTTGAAATGGCAGTCGTTATTTCTGATGCAAATGCTGATGAAGAGCGATTTACAAAGCAGGGACTAGATATCTCTAAACATAAGGTAAAAATGGCAGAAATATCCCCTGAAGGACTTGATCTTGAGGATAGATTTAAAACTCCTCATGATCCTTTAAGTTTAGTGTTTGTATGCGCTATGTGGCTAACGGGATTTGATGTTAAAAACCTTTCAACATTATACCTTGATAAGCCAATGAAAAGTCATACTCTTATGCAAGCCATTGCAAGAGCAAACAGAGTATATCCGGGTAAACCTTGTGGAATTATTGTGGATTATGTAAATGTGTTCAAATATATGAAACAAGCTTTATCCGACTATGGAAGTGGTAATGACGATAATGATTACCCTGCTAAAGATATCGAATCACTCAAAACAATGATTGACGACAGTGTCAAAGAAGGCGAAGAATTTCTCAGTAGCATTGGCATTGATCTTAATGAAATGATGGCAGAAAAAGGCACATTTAATAAATCTTCTGCTATCTTAAACGCTTACAATACTATAATTGCAACGGATGATGGAAAAGAAAAATTCAAAGTTATAACTAACACCATGTGTAACTTGTATGAAGCTTCAAAGCCGGAAATCTTTGAGCAACATTGGCGAAACCCTAAATTTGCTCCATTAAAATACATTCATGATATGTTCGATAACTCTATAAGAGATGATAGGGTTGAAGAAGCAAAGCAACGAATTAGTGATGTACTTGATGGTAGTATTAGTTCAAGTGATGTTGAAGAAAATAGCGATATCGTTATTCACGAAGGAAAGGTTATAGATTTAAGTAAATTAGATGTGGATGACCTAAAAAAGGAAATTAAACATGCACCTTATAAAGCTATTGAAATTAATGACTTGAAAGAATATCTTGAAAAAGCATTAGAACAAATGGTAAATAAGAATATTGAGCGAGTAAGATTTTCTGAAAGATTCAAAGGAATTGTCGATAGATATAACTCTGGTAGTTCAGAAAATGAGGATTACTACGATCAATTGCTTCAACTCGTAGAAGATTTAAAGAAAGAATCGACTAGGGCAAATTTCGAAGGTTTAACAGAAGAAGAACTTGAATTATTTGATCTGCTCATAAAAGATAAAAAATTAACAAAAGCAGAAGAACAATCAGTCAAGTTAGCTGCCAAGAGCATCTATTCTAAATTAACTGAAGAAAAATCCGACTTGTTTGTTGTTGATTGGTATAAAGATGAACAACCGAAACTCAAAGTTAAGCAAGCAATAGAACAAGTTCTGGATGAAGATTTACCAGATTGTTACGATAAGGAGATCTTTGCTGTGAAAACAAATCTATTATTAAATCACTTTATTGATATGACAGTACAGCATTATGGTTGGGTTTGTGCTTAAAATACAGTATAATTGCTCTCGCTCTATAATAGAGTGAGAGCAATTTATTTGTTAACAATCCAATTGAATTGTAGATACCTTTCTAAATATCTTTAATCAAAAGTTCAGCAATACCTCCATACTCTCATCGTTTTTTTTGCATATACACGCATTTCCTTTGCATATTTAGATAGATTTGTAAGGGCCTTTTTCATCTATTACATAAGTGTTAATCGCCTTATAAAACATTTCGATATCAAATTTTTAAAATATTTAAACAAACGCAGATGATACGGCAGGGAATACAACTGTGCGTTTTTATGCAAGGCTGTATAATGCCTCAAGCCTACCATATAACCAATGATATAAATATATACATGTTTGCTAAGTCTTTATAATAGCTGCGGTATATTGTCACTATTTATATTGTATTTTAAAACGGTTTCCACATCTATCCACGTTAACATTTATCCAATCTGACAAGTTACATATATATTCATAATCATTTTCCTTCATTTCATCTGGCATTATCAAATCAAAACCGTTTTTACCGTCTTTTGTCTTTTCAAAAGAAATCATATTCAAAGCAAAAATTCCATATTTCTTTATCGGCTCCAATGTATCCGCCAATGCCAATATAAATGCTATTTTATTATTCTTATCAATTTTATTTCCTTCTAAAGGCACTTTATTATTTTTTGTTAAATATTCATTCAAAGTATTTATCCAAATATTATGTGCGATTATTGCATCGGCAGCTTTTGCATAATATTTATAATGCTCATTTGAAAAATGTAATCCATTATATGTAAAATTATTTCTTAAAACATTTGGGTCATTTCTTCTTGCTTTATACCACGCTTCATTAAAATTCTTTCTTAATCTATCATAAAGCAATAATCCACCTACAATTCCGTGATCGATTTTTCCAATATTTCCTGATGAACATATAGCTCGATTCGAAAAATATAAATCGATATATCCTTTTTTATAGGTCTTAAATTCATCATTATACAAATGTTTAATATTGCATATCTCTTTTAATGCATTTAATCCTTTTTTTTGAACCATTCTTAAGTTCATACAATTATAATCATTTTCGTATACATATCCTATGTCATGATACAAACAAGCCATAAACCACAAATATTTAAAATTAATGTTATCATTATTTTTCTTGTTTATATCAAATTTCAAACTCTTAGCAATTTGTATTCCAAGCAAAAATGTTGAAACAATGTGCGGACTGCGTTCTTTTAAAACGTACTCATATTTAATTATGTATGGATCATCCTCAAACACCTTTCCTTTGCCGCCACATTTAAAGTATTTTTTGATAAAATCATATGAAGCGGTTTCGTCAAACAACATCTCATATTTTAATCGAGGCTGAATCTCATATTTTAAACGAGGCTGATTTGAATGGTAGTATAACCAGCTATCAGGATCTTCGATTAAATCTTTGTACAATTCCTTTAATGTTCCCATTAAAAAGCCTTCTTTCTTATTAAATAATATATTTAGCGGTTTAAATCTCAATGTCAAAAACATCAAATCTACCGGATATTAAAAGAGATAAGATTTCCTTACTCATTTATATCATAATATATTTTAGCGAATAGTCAACAGATTCGCTTAAAAACTTTATTTCACCGGTTATCCCATTGTATTTACTCAAAATACCCAAGAGTGATTTATCCGTTGTAAAATTAGTTTAAATAAAGGAGATATTTTATGACTATTTTACAAAACGAAGATATATTCAAAATCGGGAACGGAATCATCAAAACTCACGACCTGCTTCCTCTCGGAACTTATCACATTCAGGAGGACCATAATGGTGAGTTGTATTTGGTTAAGCGTGAGGACTTGAAGGCTGATTGCAAGATTTACGGCGATTATGCAGACAAAGCACCGAGCGTATACAAAGCTTATTTGCATTATCCAAAAAGTATGGGCGTTCTGCTCTGCGGTGCAAACGGCACGGGTAAAACGCTGTTTGCAAAGAAACTGTGCGAGCTTGCAAAAAATTACCAAATGCCTGTTATCTTGGTTGACCGACAGTTTGACGGATTGACTGCCTTCATCGACAGCATTAAGCAAGAGGCGGTTGTCTTGTTTGATGAATTTGACAAAACTATGGTGACTCAAACATTTAGAGGCTCTGAATGTGACCCGAAGTTGCTTTCTCTTTTGGATGGAACTTCGATGAACAAAAAGCTGTTTATTTTTACCGTCAACAATTCCAAACTTATTGGTGAGCACTTAATCAACCGTCCGAACAGATTGCATTACAAATTCAATTTTACCATTCCGAGCATTTCTGAAATAAACGAATACCTTTGCGATTCCATCGATAAAGACAAGCAAACAGTCATTCCGAAAATATTGGAGATTGCTGTGCGAATTCCGCTGAATTATGATGCCCTGCGTGCCATTGCATTTGAAATAAACCACGGCAACGACCTTGACGATTCACTTTACGACTTGAATATCAACTATTCTGACACCCTGATTTACGATGTTGAAGTTTTATAAATACAAGTCTTGCAAAACGGCACTGATGCTTAATAGCGCATTGGTGCTGTTTTTTCACCGTGAAAGAAAAAAGCCTTTACCTTTCGGCAAAGACTTTGTTTGTATGAGAGTCAATATTTTTTGGTGTTATTTGCTTTTCTTTTTTGCCTTGATAACGCCTTTTATCGTTTCAATGCCGTGAATGGTACCCACAAGCGGATGATAAAGCATGATTCTCGGCCCGGAATAGCGCATAACCTCTTTTATTTTTGAACGCATATCGGGTTTGTAGCAATGGCAGGGACATTGCGAGCAGAAGTTTTTATCATTTCCCCAGCGGCAATGATCAAGCCTGAAAAGCGCATAATCAGTAAGTTCTTGGCAGTCCTTGCAAAGAGTACCTTTTTTTGATTTATGCACACCGTGGCAATAAATTTTTACCATTTCGGGTAACATTTCTTTTTCTCGTGTGATTCTGTCTTTTTTCATGATAATCTGCCTCTGTAAACGGTGTAAGCTTCGTCAGCGATTTTTGCCGTTGACTTTCTGTGAGAAACCAAAACAATGCTTTTGCCGTGCTTTGCTTCATTTATAGATTTTAAGATGTTGCCCTCGTTTAAACTGTCCAAATTGCTTGTGGGTTCGTCAAGCATAATCATAGGAGAGTTGCAAAGGAACGCTCTTGCAAGACCTATACGCTGTTTTTCACCATCCGAAAGCAAATCACCGAGTTCGCCTACATTTGTGTCGTATCCCTTAGGCAAAGTCATTATAAAATCGTGAATTGAGGCTTTTTTTGCGGCAATTTCAACTTCTTCTCTTGTTGCATTGTAATCTGCAATTTTAATGTTATTTTCAATCGTATCGTTAAACAATTGAGTTTCTTGGCTTACAAGGCTCTGATTGTTACGAAGCGATGATGTTTTAATATTTTTAATGTTTTCACCCGACATATCAATTTCGCCGCTATTTACATCCCAAAAACGCATCATAAGTTTAAGCGCAGTCGATTTGCCCGAACCGCTCGGTCCGTTTATAGCAATGATTTTGTTTTTTGGAATTTCCATATTGAAATTTTCAAGAATTTGCTCTTTGTCATATGCAAAGCCTACATTTTTACATTCCATACCGTCAAATTCAACTTCTTTGCCGCTGATGTTTTCTTCAACAACAGGGCTTTCATCAAGAATTGACAGCACTCTTTCACCGCTTGCAAGGGTGTGAGTCAAATTACCTGCAAGGTTTGAAAGTGCGGCAACCGGACCGAATGAACTCATCATTGCAACGGTTGAAACAATAAGTCCGTCAAATCCGATTGTGCCCTTTTGGTAAAGGCAAATTGCAACTAAAAGCATTGTGATTGAAAAGAAGATAATCGAAATATCCGTAATTGAAATATTATGCCCCTCAATTTTCTTTAACTTCTTTTGAAGTGAATTAAGTTCATCGGTTTTTTCGTTCATTTCATTAAGGCGGGTATCGGTTGAATTGTATCTGATTGATTCCAAAAGTCCTCTCATACTGTCAAGCACATAGCCGGAAAGTGAACCCGAATTTTCACGGTAGGTCATACCGATATTTTTGTTAAATTTAGATGATACAAGTGGAATAATAATGCCGACTGTAATGTAAGCCGCAAGTGCAACAAGCATAAGCCAAATACTGTATTTTCCGATAAATATCAGCATAACAAGGCTTGTTAAAAACGCAATACAAATCGGTGAAATCGTGTGAGCGTAAAAAACTTCTAAAAGTTCAATATCACTTGTTATGAGCGATATCAGATTGCCTTTATCTTTACCTTCAAGTTTAGCCGGAGTTAACCTGCGAAGTGATTTGAATACTTTATCACGAATAAGTGCAAGCAACTTGAACGCAATATAGTGGTTGCACGCTTGCTCGCCGTAGTGAAGAAAGCCACGCAAAACCGCAAAAATAATAATGCAAATACATCCCGTTTTTATTGCAAGTCCACCGTTTATACCTGCGGCTGTGAGAAGCGTCATGCTGCCGACAACCGTGATTTGAATAGCACACAAAAATCCCGTAACGCCGAGTATAACTGCAAGTACCATGAAAAAAGCAAGCGGCTTGACAAGTTTTATCAAGCGCATCATAATTTTGAAACCTGATTGTTTTCTTTTCATTACGCTTCCTCCTTTGCATATTTTTCAAGTTCTGCTTGAGTGGAATACATCAGCTTGTATTTTTTATTAAGAGACATAAGTTCAGAATGAGTACCGCTTTCCTCAATTTTGCCTTTATCAAGTAGAAGAATTTTGTCACTGCCTACCACATTTTCAAGCCTGTGGGAGATAAGAATAACGGTTTTGATTTTAGCCATATTGTGAATAACGGTCATAATGTCGTTTTCGCTTTCGGCGTCTATGTTTGATGTTACTTCGTCAAAAACATATATCGGTGTGTTGTGAAGCAAGGCTCTTGCAATGGCAAGCCTTTGCCTTTGTCCGCCCGAAAAATTGCTGCCTTGTTGATTAAGTTTAGTATCAAGTCCGTCTTGCTCACTTAAAAATGACCAAAGGTTTACCATTTTCAATGCTTCAATCATCTTTTCGTCACCGGCACTTTTGTCGGCTATGAGCATATTTTCTCTAACCGTTCCTGCAAAAATGTAGGAATTAAAGTTTACGGCAGTGATGTTGTTCATAAGTGTTTTTTCATCAATATCTTTTATTTCAACACCGCCGATTGTTATACTGCCGATGTAGCCTTTAGTTGTTCCGCAAAGCAGGGAAGCAAGCGTGCTTTTGCCGCAACCCGATTCGCCTACTATGCTTATAAGCTCGTGCTTTTTAAAGGTTGCCGAAATATCGTTAAGTACGGTTTTTTCGCCGTCATAAGAAAAGGAAAGGTCTTTAATTTCGATATCTTCGTCAAGATTTTCAGGTATCTCCGTTCCGTGTTCATCCTCTTTTGTATCAAGCAACTTAAAGAGTTTGTCGCTTGCCGCCATACCGTTCATAGCCACATGGAAAAATGAACCGAGAAGCCTGAGCGGTAAAAAGAAATCAGCCGCAAGCATAATGATTAAAAATGCCTGAGGTAAAGTGATTGTGCCGTTTTTTACCTGAATGATTGCAATTACTACACCTACTGCACTTCCTGCATAAGCAACAATATCCATAACGCTTACGGAATTGAGTTGCATTGTAAGAACTTTCATAGTAATTCTTCTGAATTCTTCGGCTTTTTCATTCATTTCAACATTCTTGCGTTCATCCGCCTGATAAACTTTGAGTGTTGTTAAGCCTTGGATATTTTCAAGGAAAGTATCACCGAGGTTTGTGTATACTCCCCAATATTTGCTAAGAAGTCTTTTTGCGATTTTTTGAACTGCAACAATAGAAAGCGGAATAAGGGGTACACAAATAAGAAGCACCATCGACGCTTTCCAGCTTACGAACACAAGCACGGCAAAAAGCGTTATCGGTGCAAGCATAGCAAAGAAAAACTGCGGCAGATATTTGCCAAAATAAAGTTCAAGCTGGTCAACACCCTCAACAAAAACCTGAAGAACTTCTGATGTTGATACCTTTTCGCTGTAAGATGCTCCCATTCGTGTAAGCTTTTTATACATTTTTTGTCTAAGCACTTTTTTTACTTCGCTTGAAGCGAAAAACGAAGTCTGTGAACTTGCGTATCCACAAAGATAGCGCACAAGCATAACTGCCGCAATTGCACCCAAATAAGGCAAAAGTCCTTTAAAATCAAACGCTTTACCGTCGAGAATTTGCGCAAGTAGATTTGAAAGAATAAAAATCATAACGATATTTGCAACCGCTTTCAACCACTGCGCAAGAACTGTTAGGGCAATGTACTTCTTTGAAGAAGGTACTTGCTCTATAAGTCTTGTTTTAATCATTTCTTTTCTTCTCCCTCAATTAAGTTATTTATTCAAAAATTCATTTGCGAGGCGGTAATCGCCTTGCCGTGATATTTTACCGTTTTCCATAATCAGCACTCTGTCTGCAAGAGCACCGGCACATCGTTTATCGTGTGTTACGGTAACAATTGCTGTGCCGAGGTTCTTGTTTATTTTATTTACGGTTTCAACCGTTTTACAAAGGTTTTTGTAATCCTGACCCACCGTCGGCTCGTCAAGAAACAGTACGGTCGGCTCGCTTGCACAGACGGCAGCAATGGAGGCACGCCGTTTTTGCCCTTCGGAAAGTGATTGCGGATGCCTCTGCTCAAGTCCCGAAAGTCCAAAGGCGTTTATCATTTCCCTTGCCATTTCCTCGCTTTTTGCCTTAAAGGAAATCTCGCTTAAAAGCGTTGGCATAAAGAGTTGATATGTAGGATTTTGATAAACATATCCCACCTTTGAAAACCATTTGCTGTTTGCTTTTTTGCTTTTTGTTATTGTTTGGCTCAGCGCACCGTCATTCGGCTTATTCAACCTTGCAAGCATGCGCATAAGGGTGGTTTTTCCGCATCCGTTTTCACCAAGCAAAACTATTCGTTCGCCTGCCCGAATTTCTATATCAAGTCCCTCTATAATATTTCTGTCACCCGCAGCAAAGAAAAGTTTTTCGCCTTTTATAAGCATTTGTCTGGGCAAAGAGCTATCGGCGTGAGGAATTGTTTTTATTCCGTTGTTCAAGTCGTTTATGTCCGTGCTTGTAAAAAGCTGTTTGTTTTCGATTCGCATAACTTTATCTATGTAGTTTTTCACAACATCAAGCCTGTGCTCAACTATTAAAACGGCATATCCGCTGTTTGCCAAATTACGAAGTGCTTTCAGCAAAATGTGTGCTGTATGAGTGTCCAAATTTGCAAGCGGTTCGTCAAGAATAATGATTTTTTGCTCCATCGCAAGGGTAGAAGCGGTTATCAGGCGTTGCTTTTGACCACCGGAAAGCGTTTTTGTTTTTGCGTTTTTTTCTATTTGCATAAGCGTTGTGAATCGTTCAATGCGTCTGTCGATTTCTTCCGACGCAATATTAAGATTTTCGCAGCCGAAAGCGATTTCTTCGTTTACTAAATCATAAATAATTTGTTCGTCCGCATTTTGAAGCACAGTGCCGATTAGCTTTGAACGCTCGCTGATTTTCAGCTTTGTAACATCCTTGCCATCTATTTCCACACTGCCCGAAAATTCACCCGAATTAACGAACGGAATAACACCGTTTATTATCGAAAGCAGGGTGCTTTTTCCCTCGCCGGAAACGCCCGACAAAAGCACGGTTTCGCCGTATTCCACGGTGAGATTTATATTTTCAAGCACATTTTCTTTAGCACCGTCATATTTAAAAGAAACTTCTTTCAGTCTTATTGCTATGCCCATATCATAACACCTCCGCCTACGCAAAGCACGATAACACAGGCAAGAAATACGAAATCCCTTGCTTTTATTTTTATTACTTTATATACCGAGCTTGTACTGTCATCAAGTGTAAATGCCCTTGTTTCAAGCGAAAGGGAAAGAGTATCCGATATTCCGATGATTCGCATAACGAGCGGAATAATAAACGCACGGTAAATGCATCTCGGTCGGTACCAATTCATATTTGTACCTCTGACCTTCATCGCCTCCCAGATCTGCTTTATTTCACCCACTAAAACCGGAATAAATTTAAGTGTTACAAGCATGCCGAGCGTTATAACTCTCGGGCATTTCAGCTTTGCAAGACAGCGTGTTAGATCGCAGGGTGATGTGCTTACCATCGGCACGGCACACAATCCCAAGAGAATCATTCTTAAAAGTGTTTGCCAAAATGCGTCCAAACTTCTGTTTGTCAAAAATGACAAACCGCCTATAATAAGTCCGCAAATCGCCATTGCAACGGTCATTTTCAATGCGCTTTTAAAAAGACCGAATGCCGAGTAAAGCACAAAAATTGCCGTGGCAAAAGCAAAAGCCAAAAGATTTTTGGAAAAAAGCATTCCGAAAATCAGCACTATTACGGAAACTGAAAATGAAATCAGCGGATAAAAAGGCTTTTTAACCTCAAATGTTTCAAGCATTGTCATCTTCTCCGTACGGTTTTAATTTACCTGCCTTTTGAAGTTCTGCGGCAATTTTCATTCCGATTGCCGCACCCAAAAATGCCAATGCAATTGTGCCGATTGATGTTAAAACAGAAATTTTCGGATTTGCTGTAAACTGAGCGTAGCTTTGCCCATTGAGCCAAAGGCTGAACAGAACAGAAATCGGAAGTGAAAACGGCATATATATTCCCGTTGTAATGAAAACGGAAGCTTTCTTTTGATAGCCTCTGAAAATCAAAAGCATAATTAATTCCGCTATGATTGCGGAAACAAAATTGTTAAAAAACATAACCGTCGAAAAGAAAATCAGCGGTGCGCCCGAAAAAAGTCCGATAATTGTGAGCGCACCCGGCTTTCTTACTTTCATAAGTCCGATTGCTACGAAAATCGAATAAATAGGTGCGGCTGCCATGTTACGCAGTCCGAAAACGGTAGTGTGCATAACAAGCGGCATCGTTATTCCGCCGCACAATGTCATCGCTGCGGATAAGACAGCCAAAAACACAAAATCCTTAACTTGAAATTTCTTAAATATTTTTTTCATACTTCGCCCTAATCAGTCATGTTTATTTTTCTTGATAACAGCAGTCATTACAAGCACAAATGCAACCGCACCCACTGCGCCGCAGGCAATTGCGATCGGAACTTTTTTATTTTTAACCGTTTCCTCTTTAGGCTCGGTAACGGTTGGCGCTGTTGTAGTTGTAGTAGTTGTTGTCGTTGTGGTGGTAGTGGCTTTTTTGGTGGTTGTTTCTTTTTTTACATCTCTGATTCTTTTTGCACTGTCGTAATCTATTTTAATTCTTGCAGAAGGTGATAAAGGCATAGCCGAAGCGGCAAATTTTACGCCGACAAATTCATTGTCGCTCTTAATCGGAAATTCAAAAGCCGTTTCATATTCAGTGCTTTCAATTTCAACATTGTTCTTCTGCTCAACTTCTACTGTGTCGCCCTCAACAGAACCGTCCTTGTAATACCAAAATTGCATATCGCTTGTTGTTTCGGCAGGAGCTATTGTAAGCGTTTTTTCATCACCGTCAACTGTAAGAAGTGCGGTGTGAACAATATAGCTGTCACCCATAGATGTTCTTTCTTTTTCTGCGTGCCACATTTCAATCGGCACTTCGTAAACGCCGTCCTTGCTTGGACCCATTGCAAACGCACAGAATGAAGTGCAGGTAAGTGCAAGTGCAAAAACTATTGCTGTCAATGAAATCGATAATTTTTTTAACATATTTTTCCTCCGTATTTTGTTAGCCGTTGCTAACTTGAAATTAAAATTTTTAGTTAGCACAAGCTAACTGCAGCTATTCTATCAGATAACAAATAAAAAGTCAATATTTCAAACTATAAAATAACTAAAATTTGGCGCATTTACAGCCTGCATTTGATAGACAGTTTAATAAGTTATAAATCATCTTACAGCCCAATTATTAAGCAGCGATATCCTTTTTCAAACAATATTATTCTGGTAACTTTACAAAACGGGAATTTTTCTCCGTATAGTAGAGGGGGATTTTTTCTAGGCACCTTTCTTTTTGGTTTTCACTCAGCAAAATATTCTCTCGAATAATTTGGAAGGAGGCTTTCGTATGCGTGAAAATTTCAGCGGTCAATTTTTTCTTTTGCCAAACAGAATTTTTGATGAATGGTTGATATTTATTAAAAAATAAAAAGCTGCAAACAGCAAAAAAACATTTATAGCTCAAATATTACTTTTAATATAATTATATCAAATTTTGGTTCAAAACATTTAGTCGCCGGCAGAACATATTGTTTTGTTCCTCGGAGGCAAACCACTCTTTTTTAATTTCGTGGATTTGATTGAGTCCGACTGATTATTTTTATATTTATGACAACAAAAAATGCAATAAAATTAACATTTTGCCCTCATACGATTTTGATGTGATTTAAAAATCCTTTATTTAAAAGGCTTTACGAGCATTAAAAAAACAAATGAATTTTTCTACCTCTGTCAAAACCTCGGAGCATTAGCCATGGGCTAATAAGGCAGTATTTAAGGAATTATGGTGTAATCCCGATAAAGGGGGGTTACACCTTTTCTTTATTTAAGCGGATTTTTCCGCTTTTTTCTGTTTTACTCTTTCCATTGTATTAATAAGCTGCTGCTCTGTTGGGATGTCAAATAACCCAACTGCCGTAAAATAAATATCCACTTTAACATTATTGTGAGAATGTTTCTTCTCATTGTTGTGAATTTCAATACGCTCAATAAGTTTGTTTGCAACGGTCGGAAGCGTTTTGTATCTCCATAAGATAGAAAAGTTAAAAAATTAAAATAACCGACTGTGTATTCAGACGGCTATTAATTAGTCAATTTGATTTTTTGAGAGTTTTAAAGTATAATTAAGAAAAAGATTTATCATTTTGATATACAACAGATTGTGATTTAATTTTGTTATGTAGGTGGTGGGATGATGTATAATCCACAGATAGAAACATTTATAAAGGTTGCGGACGCAGGAAGTTTTAACAAAGCGGCAGAGGAATTGTATATCACGCCGACTGCCGTTATCAAGCAAATCAATTTGCTTGAAAGCTCGCTTGACTTGGTTTTGTTTGAGCGTACGCACCGTGGGTTGATACTGACCAACGCAGGCAAGTCGCTTTATCAGGACGCTAAGTACATTATCGGCTATTGCAAGGACAGTGTTGTCAGGGCGAAAAACGCAATGTGCGAGGGCGAAAATATTATTCGTATCGGCTCGTCGCCTACAACTCCTGCTCAATTACTTATGCAAATGTGGCCGAAAATTCAAGAGCAATGCCCGGATATAAAATTTGAAATTGTTCCATTTGAGAACACACCCGAAAACGCAAAAGAAATACTTGCGAATTTGGGAAAGAACATTGATATTATCGGCGGAATATTTGACGACACAATGCTTAAACTCAGAAAATGCGAGGGCTTGCAATTATCCCGTGAGCCGTTTTGCTGTGCCGTATCCATTCACCACAGGCTTGCACAAAAGGATAAGCTTCAAATCAGCGATTTATATGGCGAAAATTTAATGCTTATGCACCGTGGCTGGAGCAATTATGTTGACCAATTGCGTGACGATATTTGGCAAAATCATACGCAGATATATATTGTTGATTTCGATTTTTACAATATGAGCATATTTAACAGATGCGAAAACACGAACGATGTTTTGCTTGCGATACCGGGTTGGGCAAATGTTCATCCTTTGCTGAAAGTTATTCCTGTTGAGTGGGAATACAGCATTCCGTACGGTCTTTTACATTCGATGACCCCAAGCGAAAATGTTCGACGGGTTTTAGATGCGGCTAAGAATATAGTTAAAACTAAATAAGCAGTTATAACCTAAAGGTATATACTGAATAACAAAACGAGACTTCATACGAGGCCTCGTTTTTCTTATAATTATAGTTGAAAAGAAAAATACCGAAGGAGTGGCAGATATTATATTAACGAGCGATGAGGTATCAGCGATTGATAATAAGCTTGATAATATAAATATGTCCGCTGTTTTCGGTGGGTCGAAAGTGATAAAAAAGAGGAAGTAATTATGGTATTTTATTTCACCGCAACGGGCAACAGCCTTTATGTTGCAAAGTGTATTGACGAATATCCTGTCAGCATACCGCAGGTTATCAAAAATTCGTCAATCTATTCAGACAGCCAAATCGGTATTGTTTGCCCTGTTTATTGCGGCGAAATACCGAATACGGTAAAAGAGTTTTTGAAAGAATCGAAGTTTGATACAAAATATATGTATCTCATTTTAACCTATGGCAACAGTGCAAGCGACTGCCCCGAGTTTACATATAACGAGTTTAAGGCTCTCGGTATTAACTTTGATTATATAGATACCGTTCACTGCGTTGATAATTACCTGCCTGTTTTTGATATGGCAGAAGAAAAGAAAATTGACAAAGATACAGATGCTCAAATTGCACATATAATCAAGAATATCAGACTAATGAAAAAAGGTGTTCCAACTGCAACAGACGCAGACAGGAAACTCCACAAGCAAGTGGCAACGCTGAATAAAATCATTCCGTCATTTAATAACGGCAAGATGATTAAAATAACCGATAAATGTATCGGCTGTAAGATATGCGAAAAGGTTTGCCCGACAGGCAATATAATTGTGCTGACGGATTACGCACAAAGGCGAAGCAAAAAATGCGAATACTGCCTTGCCTGCGTTCACGCTTGCCCTCAAAAGGCAATTATCATTAAGCACGAAAAAAACAAAAACGAGCGATACAGGAATGAAAATGTATCACTCGATGAAATAATAAAATCAAATTTTCAGAATAGGAGAAAATGCAATGAATAATTTTATTTTTGAAAATTCGTCAAAGGTATATTTCGGTGAAGGCTGTGTAAAAGAATATCTTTCAAGCATTCTTTCAGCTTACGGCGACACGGTTATGCTCTGCTACGGCGGTGGCTCGATTAAGAAAAACGGCATTTATGACGAGGTTATAACCGTACTCAAAAAAGAAAACAAGGCAGTTGTTGAGTTTAGCGGTATTCCGTCAAACCCGACCTACAGCAAGGTGCTTGATGGCGTCAAACTTGCCAAAGAAAGCCATGCTGATTTGATTCTTGCAGTAGGCGGCGGAAGCGTTATGGACTGCTGTAAGGCAATTTCACTCGGTGCAAAATATGGCGGCGACATTTGGGCTGACTTTTGGGCAAGACCGGGTGTGATTGATTTTGAACCGTTGCCGCTTGGTATTATCGTCACTGTTTCAGGCACGGGTAGTGAATGTAACGGCGGTGCTGTAATCACAAACGAAGAACTTAAAATCAAAACAGGCAAAGATTATCCTCAGCTTAACGCAAAATTCGTTATGCTTGATTCGACCTACACCTACAGCGTTCCTGAATTTCAAATGGTATCGGGTGCCTTTGATACTCTTTCACACATTATGGAAATCTATTTCAGCGAGCCGAATGAAAGCAATGTATCGGACGATATATCCGAGGCTCTTATGAAAAATGTTATCACCAATTTGCGTGCCGCTATCAAAAATCCCGAGGATTACACAGCAAGAAGTAACCTGATGTGGGACGCAACAATGGCAGAAAACCGTATCATCAAACTTGGCAAAAAGACGGATTTTGAGTGCCACCAAATGGAGCATCAGCTCGGCGCATACACTAACTGCAATCACGGTGCAGGTCTTGCTGTTCTTCATCCTGTTTATTACAGACATATTTGCAAGGCAGGCGAAAAGAAATTTGCTCAGTTTGCAGTTAATGTTTGGGGTGTTTCAAAGGACGGCAAAACAGACGAAGAGCTTGCAAAGGCAGGTGTTGAGGCCCTGGCAGATTTTATTAAGGAAATCGGTATGCCGACAACCTTTAAGGAACTTGGAATTGATGAAAACATCAACCTTAAAGAAATTGCAGACTCATGCGGCATTGTACCGGGTGCATACAAAAAGATGACACACGAGGAAATTCTTCAAATTTTTGAAGAATGCAAATAACTATTTAATCTAAAGCTAATTTTAGGTATTAAATTTTCAAACAGAAAAGGAGTAATCAATATGGAATTTATAAAATTAAACAATGGCGTAGAAATGCCAATGCAGGGTATCGGAACATTTTTGCTGTCCCCTGACGAGGCAGAAGCATCTGCAACCTACGCTCTCAAAAACGGCTGTCAGCTTATTGATACGGCAAATGCTTATTGCAACGAAAAGGCAGTAGGCAGAGCAATGAAAAACGCAAGTATTGACCGAAAAAATATTTTTCTTGAAACAAAGCTTTGGCCGTCATTTTACGAGCAGGACGATGCAGTAGACAAAACTCTTGAAAGACTTCAAACAGATTATATCGATTTGCTTTTAATTCATCAGCCTGCCGGAAACTACATTGCAGGATATAAGCAAATGGAAAAGGCATATAAGGACGGAAAGGTTCGTGCAATCGGTCTTTCAAACTTTAACGAAGAGCAGATTAGCGAAATTCTAAATATCTGCGAGGTTAAGCCGTCCGTTCTTCAAACCGAAGTGCACCCGTATTATCAGGAAAAGGAGCTTAAAAAATTCCTTTCTCACGAGGATATTAAAATTCAGGCTTGGTATCCGCTGGGTCACGGCGATAATGCACTTCTCAATGAGCCACTCTTTAAGAGCCTTGCGGAAAAATATGGTAAGTCGACAGCTCAAATCATTCTTCGTTGGCATATTCAGGAGGGTAACATTATTATCCCGGGTTCAAAGAACAGCGACCATATCAAGGCAAATTTTGATATTTTTGATTTTTCACTTACTGATGAAGAAATGGCAAAAATATCATTACTTGATAAGGGTGTAAGATATTATACCTCAACACCGGAAATGCTTAAAAAGTATGCCGAGATGATACCGCCTGTTGACGAACAAAAATAATTAAACTAAAGGAGATTAAGATTATGAAAAAATTAACCTCAATTCTTTTGGCACTCGTACTTGTGTTTTCGTTCGCAGCTTGCTCTAATAATTCGAGCGACAATTCAAATACAACCTCAAGCACTTCACAAACGGCAGATACTTCAAAATCTACCGATGAAAATACCCAAAATTCTAATACACATTCAAAAACATTAGTTGTTTATTATTCTGCAACAGGTAGTACAAAAGCTGTTGCCGAAACTATCGCCGACACTTCCGGAGCAGATTTGTTTGAGATTACACCTGTTGACCCTTACACAAGCGATGACCTTAACTGGACTGATGACAACAGCCGTGTAAGTGTTGAGCACAACGACGAAAGCAAGCGTGATGTACCACTTACAAAGACTACGCCTGATCATTGGGCAGATTATGATACAGTATTTATCGGCTATCCGATTTGGTGGGGCATTGCTGCTTGGCCTGTAAACAATTTTGTTAAGGGCAATGATTTCAGCGGCAAAACCGTTATTCCGTTTTGCACATCAACATCATCAGGCTTAGGTCAGAGTGGTGACCTTTTAGCAGATATGGCATGCACAGGCAATTGGCAGGACGGCGAAAGATTTTCTTCAGGTGCCTCATCAAGCAAGGTCGAATCTTGGGTAAACGGTCTTGACCTTAAATAAAATCCACAAATTTACAGTTGTGCTTTTGGCGGTTACTGTTACGGTGATACCATTATGTCTTGGCTTTTCGGCGAACATAAAATTATTAAGAGAGGTAATATTATGAAAATTCTTTTTATTAACGGCAGTACGAACGAAAACGGAAATACTGCTAATCTTGCCTCAATTCTTTTGAACGGCAAGGAATACGAAACACTTAATTTAACTAACTTAACAATCGGCTCATACGGTCAAACTTTACCTTATGACGGACTTGACAGAGTGATTGAAAAAATGAAAGAGGCTGACACAATCGTTATCGGTTCTCCGCTTTATTGGCACAATATTTGCGGCGCTGTTCGTAATGTTTTAGACCGTTTTTACGGCAAGGTTGACGAGAGCGAGCTCTTAGGCAGAAAGCTATATTTTGTATTCCAAGGTGCGGCACCCGAAAAGTGGATGCTTGACGCAGGCGAATACACGATGAAACGCTTTGCATCTCTTTACGGTATGGAATATATGGGAATGGCAACGAACAGCAAAGAGGCTGAAGACTTAAACAAAACCGTATGAATTCAAAAACAAAATTAAAACTAAAGCCGATAATTGATATTTTAATGACATTTGCTCTGCTTCTTTTGATGTCCTACGAGCTTTTAGGCTCAACTGCACATGAGGTAGTCGGTGTTACTATGTTTGTGCTTTTTGTTGTTCATCACGCACTCAATATGAATTGGGCAAAGCATTTAGCAAAAGGCAGGCAAACACCTATAAGAATTTTTCAAAATATTCTTGTTTTGCTTGTGCTTATATCATTTCTCGGCTCAATCGTCAGCGGGGTAATTGTTTCAAGGCATCTGTTTACATTTTTGAATATAAAATCAACCTATGCAGCGAACAGAATCCATATGCTTTCTGCATATTGGGGATTTATATTTATGTCGCTCCACCTTGGACTTCATTTCAATATGATTTTGCTGATGATAAAAAATAAAAAGCAACTCTCACCAAAAGTGAAGACTGCTTTCAAAATAATATTCATACTCATTTTTGCATACGGAATTTACGCATTTTTCAAACGAGATATAGCATCTTACCTGTTCCTGAAAAATCAGTTTTTCCTCCTTGGCGATAACGAACACCTAATGCTTTATCTCTTTGATTATATGTCAATAATGTTTTCCTTTGCAACATTGAGCCACTTTGTTTTTTCAATATTAAAGTCGAATACAAAAAGCGGGTTTTAGGGTGTCGCTAACGAGAAAATTACCGTTTGGATAACCAATCGGTCTGCTCGCTAAGATTATACATTCAATTTCACAAAAAAATTAAGGCACAACATACGAAAATTTTCTCCGTAAGTTGTGCCTTTTTTTCATTTATAAATCACTTGTTCATTAACGATTTCTGTTGCTCTGTTGCGAATATTATTCATTTTTTGCACCCACAGCATCATATTTTCGGCTTTGAGTTTTTCCGTAACTTGTTCCTGCTCAGCAAGTGATTTTATTGTCTGTTCAAACAAATTCTCTGCCTGAAGCTCAACATCGGCAAGGTAATTGTAAAGCTTACCCGATGTAAGAAGATTGTAATAAAGCACTCGATGACTTGATTTCAAATAGCGTCTGTGCCTCATTGCCCACACACTGATTTGCCTTTGGTTTTCATCAGGTAGCGTAAGAGTTGGCAAAAGATAATCGCCTTGTTGCGAATAACTACCGCCTATATTTTCAAAATTTGTTTTCATATTGAAGCCTCCTTGGATTTGGTAACTTCATTATGCTGAATACAAAACGAAAAGACAAATGTGTGGATTTAAGAAACAGAAAAAGGCTCTGACCTTTTACAGTCAAAGCCTCATCTGCCATTGCAATGCCTTAGTTTTATTAAGTTTTATCATACTGCCTTATAAAACCTCAGCATTCGTGTTCCGAGGTTTTTTTATGCCCGAATACTACTTTTTACAGCGGTATTCAGGCATTTTTTCTTTGCTTCAATATATCGTTAGAGCTTTTGAGAGATTTTAAGAGACAGCAAATTTCAAAATTCCAAAGTCATTTTAGTGCGATTTAGGGCATTAATGACTGAGACTTTTGAGAGACATCGCTCAAATCAAAATCGTAACAAGAATTCAAATGAGCAAAAAATTTGAGAGATATTTCAAGAAAAGAGAGGGCTTAAAGTAATAAAACTTTAAGCCCTCTCTTTTAAGTTTGCCCTTTTATATTGTTTATCCATCAAAAATGCAAAGGTAGTCATCAGTAAGATTCTTTTTTCATATTTAAACCTCTTTAATACCACTTAGTAATCCATATTCCTTTTTTAGTTGTTATGTACAGTCTGGCACTATGTTTAGTGTACTCCTCTTTTCGGTAAAATATAAACTGTTTGAGAAAAATTCCCAACAAAAAACCGCCGTCTATAAGACAGCGGTTTTTACTATAATTGTTTAGGCTTTTTCATACATATCGGCAAGTTTCCTTGCGGACTCTGCCAAAAGCTTTACGCCCTCAAAGGCATTATTGCGATTGTATGCTTTCATAAATTGATCGGCCTCTAAGGTAAAATAGCCGTCATAGTGGATGGCTTTGAGTGCTTTCACAATTGGTTCAAAATCTATTTGCATCGAAAACGGAATTTGGTGAGAATCGTGGTGTAAATCGTTATCGTGTATATGCAGGGCTTGTAAACGGCTGCTGAGTTTTTCAATCATCTCTACGGCACTTGTATCTAAGCCGCGCATTTCGGCGTGTCCAAGGTCGAGACAGGCTACAAAATATGGGTCATTTATGACATCCAAATGTGCTTTAAAGCTTTCAGGGTTAGAACAAGCGGCAAACTTTGCTTCATCCTTTTGAACATTCCAATTCCACATATTTTCTGTTGCAATCTTTACGCCGTAGTCTTTGGCAAAGGGCAAGAGCTGGTTATAATTGTAAAATTTATGGAGAACTAACATCAGCCTATTGACATAAATTTGAAAATAAGTATAATAGTAGTTGAGTAATTGTTCAACTATTATTATTTGGAGGTGAATATATGTCAAAAACGTCTTATATTTGTAATTGCGATGTAATTCATGAGGATATTGTGAATGATGTGAAATCCAAGATGCAGCCAAAAGATGATTATATCCAGTTGGCTTCTTTGTTTAAGCTATTTGGAGATGGAACTAGAGTACAAATCTTACACGCTCTAGAACAGAGTGAGATGTGTGTATGTGATCTTGCAGTGCTACTGGGGGTAACAAAATCTGCAATTTCGCATCAGTTAAAGGCATTACGCCTTGCGAATCTGGTAAAATTCCGTAAAGAAGCACAGATAGTTTACTACTCGCTGGCAGATGATCATGTGAAAGAGATTATTGACAAGGGATTTGAGCATCTTTGGCAGAAATAATATTTTTTAACATTATAGTTGAGTAATTGAACAACTAAACAAATTGTAAGGAGATTATCATGAAACGCATATTTCTATTAAAAGGGTTGGACTGTCCAAATTGTTCCGCAAAAATTGAAAAAGAAGTCGGAGAGTTGGATGGAGTGCAATCCT
>OIZP01000334.1_pt1 | contig 30379 bp, 14 predicted proteins | sample 1588531 | NCBI WGS metagenome assembly OIZP01 (sample SAMN03283283) | human gut metagenome | biome: human-associated habitat; material: feces | host: Homo sapiens | place: Peru | collected 2012
ACGTTACCGTATTCGAGGGTAGCAAGGAGGAAGGTCTGGAACGCGACAACGAGGCAGCAGGTTACTGGGCTAAGCACGTGCCAGCCGACCACATCATCAATGGTAACAAGCACGACAACTTCTGGGAGATGGGCGATACAGGTCCTTGCGGTCCTTGCTCTGAGATTCACGTAGACTCTCGTACTCCAGAAGAGAAGGCTAAGGTACCAGGACATGAGTTGGTAAACAAAGACAACCCACAGGTAATCGAAATCTGGAACATCGTGTTCATGCAGTATAACCGCAAGGCTGATGGTTCGCTCGAGCCATTGTCTATGAACGTTATCGATACTGGTATGGGCTTCGAGCGCTTGGTTCGCATGTTGCAAGACAAGCACTCTAACTATGATACCGACATCTTCCAGCCTATCATCAAGGAAATCGAGGCTATCTCTGGCAAGAAGTATGGCTTTACTACTCCTACTGGTGAAAATGGTGAGGGTAAGGATGAGCAGGAGAAGGTAGACATCGCTATGCGTGTTTGTGCCGACCACCTTCGTGCTGTAGCTTTCTCTATTGCTGACGGTCAGTTGCCAAGCAATGCTAAGGCTGGTTACGTAATCCGTCGTATCTTGCGCCGTGCCGTTCGTTATGCTTATACATTCCTTGGTCAGAAGCAGGCATTCATGTACAAGCTCGTTAATGTATTGGTAGAGCAGATGGGTGCTGCCTTCCCTGAGCTTCCAGCTCAGCAGGAACTTATCACTCGCGTGATGAAAGAGGAAGAGGATTCATTCCTCCGCACTTTGGAGAAGGGTATCAACCTCTTGAATGGCGACATGGACGAGCTCATGGCTCATGGTCAGACTCAGCTCGACGGTACATGTGCATTCCGTCTCTTCGATACCTACGGTTTCCCTCTCGACCTTACCGAACTTATCTGCCGTGAGAATGGCTATACAGTTGACGAAAAGGGCTTCGACGAGGAGATGAAGAAGCAGAAAGAGCGTGCTCGTAATGCTGCCGTGGTTGAGAATGGCGACTGGGAAGTATTGCAGGAAGGCGACCAGAACTTCGTTGGTTATGACTATACAGAATATGAGTGCCACATCCTTCGCTATCGCAAGGTTACTCAGAAGAAGAATACCTTCTATGAGTTGGTACTCGACAACACTCCTTTCTATGGCGAAATGGGTGGACAGGTTGGCGACAAGGGTGTACTCGTTAGCGAGGATGAGACTATCGAGATTATCGACACCAAGCGCGAAAACAACCAAAGTATCCATATCGTTAAGCAATTGCCTAAGAATATCTCAGCCGACTTCATGGCTTGTGTAGATATCGACTCTCGTGAGGGTAGCGCTGCCAACCATACAGCAACCCACTTGCTCGACTATTGCTTGAAGCAGGTTTTGGGCGAGCACGTAGAGCAGAAGGGTTCTTATGTAGACAAGGACACTTTGCGTTTCGACTTCTCTCACTTCCAGAAGGTAACAGACGAGGAACTTCGCAAGGTAGAGCGCATGGTAAACGAGATGATTCGTGCCGACTATCCACTCGACGAGCATCGCGATACTCCTATCGAGGAGGCTAAGGAGCTTGGCGCTATCGCCCTCTTTGGCGAAAAGTATGGCGACAAGGTTCGTGTTGTTCGCTTCGGTCCATCTGCTGAGTTCTGTGGTGGTATCCACGCCAAGAGCACAGGTAAGATTGGTTTCTTCAAGATTATCTCTGAGAGCAGCGTAGCTGCCGGCATCCGCCGTATCGAGGCTTTGACAGGCAAGGCTTGCGAGGAGGCTATCTACGGCTTGCAGGATACCATCGTAGCCTTGAAGGGCTTGTTCAACAATGCTAAGGATCTTGAAGGCGTTATCAGAAAGTATATCGACGAGCACGATGCTTTGAAGAAGGATGTTGAGAAGTTCCAGGCTCAGGCTGTTGAGCGCGCTAAGGAGAAGCTCGTAGCCAACGCTAAGGTTGTTAATGGCGTAAATGTTGTTACTGCCGTATTGCCTATGGAGCCAGCAGCAGCTAAGGACTTGGTATTCAAGGTTCGCGAGGCTTTGCCTGAGAATCTCGTTTGCGTAGTAGGTTCTATCAGCAACGATAAACCTATGCTTAGCGTAATGTTTAGCGACGATATGGTTAAGGATCACAACCTTAATGCTGGTAAGATGATTCGCGAAGCTGCTAAGTTGATCCAAGGTGGTGGTGGCGGTCAGCCTCACTATGCACAGGCTGGTGGTAAGAACAAGGATGGCTTGAGTGCAGCAGTCGATAAGGTTGTAGAGTTGGCTCAGCTGTAAGCTAATAAAATGTTATATATAATATAAGGTAAAAAGGGTTGCAATCTCATTATAGATTGCAACTTTTTTTTATAAACCATGAAAAAAGTTCATTTTTTAGGGGTGTTTTGATGGTATTCTATCAATTATTTCAAGTGGGTCTAACCATCAGTAAGCGTATAATGCGGAACTGTCAGCATCATAGGTGAAGTCAGAATGCAACATGCACGCCTGAATTGACAAAAGGTACTAACAGCATGAAACTGTAATAAATTCACCGTGTAAACAAAGAAAACAACCTCATAGCTGTGGTTTGTCGATAAAAGCGATTTGGGATTATCTATAGCCTTTGCTATGCAAAAAAATCGGGGACAAACGCTTTCTACAAGCGCTTGCCCCCTTTTTAATTGATATTACTTCCTAACGGGAAGCAGAATAGAAATGATGACTATCGTCTGAAATTATACTTACGAGTAGTGCCGTCAGACATTTTGAGTACGTTGACACCCTTCTGGAGGCGATCAATCTTGACGCCCTCTATGTTGTAGATGCCAACTACAGTAATCTTGTCTGTCTTCTCCACGACGTTTTCAATGCCAGATGCTACTGGAGTATCGTCGGTAAGCTCTGCCTTCATATTATCTATACAGAAATATGCAGGAGTATTCATGCCGTAGGCGCCCTTGTCAGAAGTGTCCATCACGAAGTCAATGTATGAGACTGCACCGAGCGGAGTCAGATCCACCTTGGTCCATTCGTTCACTATTTTGCCGTCCTTAGCAAGGTAAAAGTCCACATGACCTGTCTCTTCGCCTTTCTCTGTGCGACCGATAAACTTCAGAACGAAATAGTCGTCTGCATCAAACTTCTTAGCATAAGAATCACCATAGAGCATACTCTGGTAAGCGTATGCAGTGTTGTTCACATATACATATTCCGGCTTGTATGCCTTTTCTGCATAGATTGCAGGACCCTGATTGTCATTGTTGTAGTTGTATTCAGAGAAATAACCTACAGCAAACTGTCTTGACTCCATACCTCCACCTACACAAGAGTTGAATTCAGAAGGTGTGCCCCATCCTATGTAGTCATTGTCAGTGGTAGAAGAAACTGCAAAACCGTACCAGGAATTGTAGCTCTTGTCGTAATAGTTCATGAAGCTAAATCCTGAAGAAGCAAATAACCCTGCTTCGTCAGCACCGTTATAGTAATCAGCACCGTTGAGATCTACATCCTCAAAGTTGATGATGTCAGCATAAGCAGGATTGTTGTTAGTGTAGCTGTCTTCGTTGACATACACTTTCTTGCCATCGATTACAGGTGTCTTATCCTTGCCGATATTCTGTCCCCAAGCCTCACCGAGCAATACGGCAATCTCACCAGAAGCGAGTTGGTCGGCTGTTACGACAGTCTCGTAGTCCTTACCATTGGTGTAATGTTCGATTACGTAGTTGTTCTTGATTCCTGTAGCTGCGGAAGTCACTGCACGTACGTTACCGATAGTTGTCATTGTGCCAGTGCATACAGCCTTTCCGATGTTGAGATTGTTTTCTATGATAGACTTGGCATTACCAGTAGCGACGAGCGTACCAATAGATCCCGTGCCAGATATTGTACCAGAATTGAAGCAGTTTGTCATTTTACAGTTTACACCATTGACGCTTGATACGATGCCTCCGACCATACTACTTGACGCTGTAATGTCAGCATTGTTCTGACAACGGTCTATTTCAGTATCTCCATTAGCATAACCTACTACGCCAGCGACATATTGCTTAGCGCTGACAGAAGCGCGGTTGACGCATCGTGTGATGGTAGATTTGCCAGCGGCGTAGGCTGCGATACCAGCCACATAGTTGTTTGTAGAAGTAATCTTACCATCTACAGTGACGTTAGCGATAGAAGCATTGTTGACATAGCCAAAGAGTCCCTGATAAGTATCAGTAGAATTGATATAAAGACCGCTTACAGTATGACCGGCACCGTCAAACTCGCCTATGAATGCTGTTTTGGCATTGTTTCCACCAATAGGAGACCAAGGGTAATCACCGAGGTCGATATCCTTTGTCATTACAGCCTTCTTATCGTAGTTTCCTGCGTTAACATGGTCAGCAAACCAAGCCAATTCTGCTCCAGTAGCGATTTGATAGATGTCTTTCTCAGCCTTTGGTTCAGTGAGAGTAGATCCATTCCATACCTCAGCGCCAGCTTTGGTCATTGCGATATCGAATGATTGTTCGCCCTCAGCATCGTCCCCGATAGTAAAGGAATTAGTATAATAACGATAGCCATCCGCCTTTGCTGTTACGTCATAAGTGCCGTAAGTGCCAGTGTATCCACCATTGCTTTCAGGAGTAAGGGCTTTGCCTTTGAAAGATACAGTGATGTCGGCATCCTTTACATTGCTTTGAGTCTTGATAGCAAACTGCTTAACGGCAGTAATAGGGATGATTACATCAGGGATTAAGCCAAAATATGTCTTGTGGGCAACAGCTGTAAAGTTAGGAGAACGACCACCGATACGGTCAATGATACGATGATTACCAATAGGATCGCCGAAGCCGTTTACCTGGATTACGCCCTCATTCATCACGATTTCAGGTTTCTCTGTTACGTCATAATCCTCTGGGATATCGACACTGACGGCTTGCGCGGAAGCTGCAGAACCGAAGGTGTACTGACCAGAACCGAGGATGAGCGCAGTGCCGTTAGGTATGCCATTGTATGTGACGTATGCAGACATATTGTAGATACCAGCGAGTTTGTTTGCCGGGTGACGCAAACCGCTGTATTGAATCTTGATTTTATCGCCAGGCTGGAATATCTTACTGCCTTCGCGAGTGACGTTTACAATCTCGCGGTGGCAAGGCTTGGCTGTCAGCACTTGGTAGATGGCATTGCCTGCATTATCAATAAAGCGTACAATCTGACGACCTTCCTTGAGAAGCAAGGTGTAAGAGCCATCCTCATTCTTGGTTACGCCTTCGGTGGAGAAACCCTTGTAAGTAGCCATTTGAGCACCGATTACAGGGCGAGCCATTTCCACTTTCTCTACGCCGGACGGTGTGAAGGTGTATTCCGCACCAGCCTCAGTGTCAAGATAATAGAATACGTCGTGCTCTGCATCTACGTATTTTCCAGCATTTTTCTTGGCATCCAGATTGTATTTCTCATTGATTACCATGTTAGGGTCCATCGTAGTCTCATTATCTCCCACAGTGACTACATAGGCAGCTGTATTCTCAGGCCAGATGGCACCCCAGTATTCACCACCAAGATAAGGGGTCTTAGTGTTTTTTCCAGAACTATAATAGTTTAAGCCTATAGCATCATAAGTGACGAGAACGATGGCAGTACCTTTGCCTACCGCCTTGATTTTTGACCATGGACTTGTGGTAGGGTCGGCATTGTCTATCTCAATAACGCCAGTGCTTGGATTTCCATTGACATCAATTACAGTGTAATGGAAGTCTGGTTCGAAGAAGTAGTTGTTAGTGGAATTATCAGTCAACTGCCAGGTACGCATAGCATGTGCATCGTAAGTGTCGCCCACGTTAAGGCGCAGATGACCACGCTCATTGATATTCACGAAAATGTCTCCAGTCTCGTAACCTGCATTGCTCTTCACGTCGTGATTGATTGTTTTAGGACCGAAGGCTTCATAGTCAGCATTGGTGAAACCAAGTACAGGGCATTTTTCAGGATTGGTGCTCATATAGAAGTAACCTGCCTGTGTGAGACCATCCTTTTTCCATGTGCGATAGTTGTAGATTTGTGTGTCTGCAAGGTGGAAAATGAGAGTCTTGATGTCGCCTTCCGTACTTTCTTTTTCAGGCTTGATCTGCTTGAAATCAGTGAAGTGAGTGGATTTTATACCCATATAGAATTCTGCATCCTTAGGTAAGGTGACAGTCAAGTCAGCTCCCATAGGGATAGTGCCGTTGCAGTTCACATTCCAGTTGAGTGTAGCAGATTTGTTGAGAGTCATGTATCCCTCTTTGATATGCTCTTCAGAAGGGATAAATTCCGCATAGTAGGAGTGGCCTTCAAATGCGAGGAAGGTCTTTCTGCCAGCGGTAGAACTATTGCCCACCGTGATATTCTGTACCACGCCTTCACGAGAAGTCAAGGTGACAGCTATGGTGTAGTCTTCATCTACAGTCCATCCTTTGTTTGATGCATAGGCAGTGACTGTGATGAGTTTGTACGATTGCTCAGCTGCATCTGTGATGGTAAGGTCAATAGTACCATTCTTCGTCGTTCCGTCTTTGTCAAATCCGGTCAGGACGTATGCACCTGGGTCGGCAGTAAACGTGTAGATTTTTCCTTCAGGAGTACCTAAATCTACACTTGCGCCAGTTTTCTTGTTGGTCAATGTCATAGTAGTGGTGGTGGCATTCATTTCCACTTTGACATCAGCACCGAATATTGAGCCGACCATTGTCAGCAACAATATTGCTAAAGAGTAAAATCTCTTCATAGTGTAATAATTTGATTGTTAATATAATGATTAAATATTGATTATTTTCTTTCCATTCTTTATGTAAAGATTACCACGGTGTGGATTATAAATCTCACGTCCCATGATGTCAAAAGTCTTTCCGTTAAGCATAGGCAGGGCATGTTCCACATTTTCAATGCTTGTAAAATGTCCATTAGGAGGCAGTGCAAGCATATGTCCAGGGTTGATATATACGCGATGTTTGCCCAGCAGTTTGCCCTCTGGATTCCACTGCAGGAGAGTGCCAGCTTCTACAAATCCGCCAGCGTCTGTGGCATAGATGTAGCCAGTGTAAGGATTGATGTAGATGGCATAAGGCATTTCGAGTTTTTTAAGGTCGCTGAGCACAGTGCCAGGAAAGGTTTCCGTCACGCCTTCAGCTCCGTCGGTCTGCATCACGAGTGCTGGGTCGATGATGATGTAATTGAATTTGTAGTCGCCTGTGATGTATGAATATCTGGAACCTATAGCATAGAATTTACCATCCATATTGGTGGTGTTGTAGGTGGCGGCATATTCCAATTTCGTGAAAGCATTGCCTATGCCTGTCAGAGCAGCCTCACAGTCGAAGATGATGGTAGCCGCCATGATTTCGTAATAGTCGCCTGGCGAATTGATACATAGGTATTTTCCGCTTTGCGACATCTTTCCGTAAAGGTTTATCTGACCAGTGTCAATGGTTTTCACCACCTTCATTGTCGAAGCGTCGATGATGCTTACTGTCGTCTCGTATTCATGAGCTTCCTGAAAAGCATAGCCACCAGTGTTTGCCACGAAGAGATGACCTTTGTAGTAAGCAATGCCTTCTGGTTCGTAGCCTACTTCCACAGCATCCACCACCTTGAATGTATTTACGTCAATCTTTGCCACATACCCTTTATCAAAGTATTTCATACCATTGATAGTACCACATTCATGACCATACGAGGATACATATACATACTTTCCGTCAGTGGCAAGTTTGCGATTATTAGGCACATCTTCTGTAGCAGCTACGGCTTTGCCTTGCGGAGTGATAAACTGCACTATGTTCGACCAATTTATGGCAATGGCTATCAGATTGTCGTTTATCTGTATTATGTCGTTTGGCGTATCGCCGAGTTTCGACTTTTGGTTGTTGTCGCGAAACCATTGATTGCTCACTACTTTGCCATTTTCAAAGTAAGTCATCTTGCCGTTGTCGCTCTGCCAATTACCCTCATTCAGGAGGATAATCTTCTCTTGCGCTGAGGCTATATGACATGCAGCGGCAAGAATCATGAATATCAGAAGAAGTCTTTTCATTGTCTAAGTATTGTATTATAAGTAGGTGATTAGAATTATATTTATTTCCACTTCATTTACAAAGAAAAAGTGAAAGTAAGGCGATAGTTGCGTCCAGGCATGGGATAACGAGGAATATGCTCATATTGTTCATCGAGTAAATCATTGATTTCGAGCGTTAATCCAAGGTCGATGTCATTGTTCAAGCGATACAAATACGTGGCTTTTATATCCACATTATTATATGGTTTGAGCATATCCTCCGGGTCGGCATACGACCACATCCTCTCTGAAACATGCAAATCAGATACAGTCAGTGAGAGTTGACGCCAACCAATAATGCCAGTTATACCATACGATAGGGTTGGGGAATAGCATATCGGCTTGTTATATACATCTTCATTGTCTGGATCTGTGCGGTTGAGGTCACGCTGCCAAGTTAGCGATGTGAGCAAAGAGAATGTCCAATCACGAGGTGAAAAGACTGCTTTCGCTGTGGCATTGAGCCCTCGGCAATAAGTATAGCCATAGTTTAACATCGACCAAGAGTAAGTGCCTTTTAATGGAAGACACACTATGCGATCTTCTATCTTATTGATATAAGCATCAGCCTGCAGGCTTCCATACCAGTTTTTGCCTTGGTATTTATATTCCGCACCTATGTTCCATTGTTTAGTGTATTCAGGTTTTAGATTGCGATTTCCCACCTGTGTGTAGTAAAGGTCATTGAGAGTAGGAGCTCTGAATATCTTTTTATACCATGCTCTCAGTGTAAGATCCTTAATACTATAAGCGAGGGAAATGGCAGGAGTAAAGCGTTCGAGAGGGTCGGCAGCGCCTACAGGAACATCAGTATGGTCGCGATAATGCTGATAGAGCATTGATGCAGCAAACTGAATACCGTTCCAATTAGTCTGTACTGCCATTACTGCCTTCTGGTCAAGGCGATGAACCGTATCAAAATGCTTGATGTCGGCACGCAGTTTGGAGTATCTTATGTCGTAACTTGCTGTAAATGACAACCATGATAGTGGCATCCATCCGTAGCAAGTGGCGCCATACAGGTCCTCCTGACGGTAGTGATTGTTTACGCGTGCTGTGTTTTGATTTTCAGGATAGTCAGTGCAATATCTCAGATACTCATTGGTGTATTTAGTGTTTACCTTGAATCGATGCTCATTCCATTGCCAACTGTAAGAGGCTTGAGCAAAAAAGTCACTATCCCATTCGCGGCCTACATTTATATATTTGTCAGACAAACGACGCACAATACCGCCAGGGCATCCCCTTTCTGAATTGTAATAATAGATATGTGACGCAAATCCGCCACGAAACAGTGCTCCTTCCAGACGGTAATAGTCAATGTCCGAGTTGGCTCGTCTTCCGACAGTATCCTCATATTCCGACTTGTAACGGAATGGATAATCGCCTTTGGCGCTGAGCCATTCACCGTCAATAAAGCCTTTCCAACCCTTTCTGGAAAACTGCATATTGGTCTTTGCCATATATGTGGTGAAGGAACCTCTGCGTAATTGCACTGACAATGAGTCGCATTCAGGACGTCGCGTGCTGAGATATACCGTAGCACCAGAAGCATATTCTGAGGCAGATTGGCAGTTGCCCAGTTTGTTTGCATTATACAGTTCAACGGTTTCCATCGTAGAAAGAGAGAATTTACCCAAATCTACAGTGCCATTCTGCGCGTTAGTGATGCGGATGCCATCGATATAAATGCCGACATGCTGGGCACCAAGTGAGCGAACATTGATGGTCTTCAGACCGCCTAAGCCTCCATAATCTTTTATCTGCACACCGGCAAAGTATTTCAGAGCATCAGCTACACTTGTGGAAGAAAGAGACTGTAACTCCTTGCCTTCCAATGATTGACGCGTGGCTATTTGTCGTCTGCCATACACTTCTATGGTGGAAAGGGTGTCAGACTTTAGGTCATCTTTGTCATATTGTTTGGCGGAAACTCCCTCTTTACTGCCAGACATACCTTGTGCAAGCAGCATGTTTGGTGAAACTATACACACTGCCAACAAACCAAAGGCAATTATGCATTGCCTTACTTCTATGTTTTTCATAATCTGTTTCATATTTTCATTGCTCCATAATCCCGTGGAGAATAAATTGCAAACAGGCAGGTCTTCTGACTCGTTCCAAGTAATATTACCTTCCCGAAATCAACCTATTGCCGATAAGTGTCGGCAAAACATAGAAGATTTCAGTGGTTAATTCCTATTACTCAATAATGGAACTTACAGCACCGGGTAGTGTTGCAGTATTTCACTGCATTCCCTTCTTAGCTCTTTCGTCCGTCTTTCGGGCGCGAGAACCTATTGCGGTGCAAAGATACATATTTTATTTGATTTAACCCAAAGCGGTCATTAGAAAAAAAATCTTGTAATTTTCTAATGACCGTTTTGGGTTAAATCTTGCTATAATTCTTCCTAATACTTGTACTTTTACACTTTTATAACTATCTTTGTAGCAACTAATAAAGACATATTATCTACTCTAAGAATAAACCAAATAACTAACGTATTAATGAATTTTAAACATCTTATTATCGCAACCCTATTGGGCATAGGCAATAGCACTATGGCTCAACAGTCGTGGACAGCCGATAATGGCAACGGAACCTTCACGAATCCTTTGTTCTATGATGAGTTCTCAGACCCCGACATCTTGCGTGTTGGCGACGACTACTATCTTGCTGGTACCACCATGCACACGGTACCAGGAGTAAACATCTTGCATTCCAAAGACCTTGTTAATTGGGAGCAGATTAGCTATTGCTTCGACCGCTTCGACTTCAACGACCCTGCCTTCTCGCTTGTTGGCGGCAAAGAGGTTTATGGTCAAGGTGTATGGGCTCCTTGCATCCGATATAATAAAGGTAAATTCTATGTATTTACTAATGTCAACGGCAAGGGACTTCAGGCTTATATTGCCGACGATATTCGTGGTCCATGGAAGCATGTAATGGTAAAGGGCAACATCTACGACCTCTCTATACTCTTCGACGACGACAAGATATACGCCATCCATGGATATGGCAGCGTGAGATGTTGCGAGCTAAAGCCCGACCTTAGCGAACCAGTACCAGGTACCGACCGCGAGATTATTCCTGAGGGAACAGGCGTAGGCGAAGGACATCACATGTATAAGATTAATGGCATGTACTATCTTATCTCTACCGACTATAAGCCAAATGGTCGCACACTCTGCTCTCGTTCTAAGAGCATCTGGGGACCATACGAGACCATCACCATTACTGCCGACGAAACCTACGGCTATCATCCTGGTCCTATGACGGAGGTTAAAGGTCGCATCGTTGACAACGGCACTCCTATCAAGATAAATATGCCTAACCATAACGCTACTGCTTGCACCAACGCCCATCAAGGCGGTATCGTTTCCACTCCCGACGGTCAATGGTGGGCATTGCTTATGCAGGACTTCCATTCTATAGGCCGTACTGTCGACCTAATGCCAATAACATGGAAAGACGGATGGCCATTCATCGGACTTGAAGGCAACCTCGGTCGTGCTCCTCGCACTTGGGAAAAACCATCTACAGGTGCGAAGGTTGAACCTCGCGCTCCTTACCAACGCAATGACGACTTCAACGGCAAAACCCTACAACGCATATGGCAATGGAACCATAATCCTGACGACAAGCTATGGAGCTTGAAGGGTGGTAAGCTCCGTATAGAATCGATGCCAGCATCACAACTTCTTTGGGCTCGCAACACCCTTACCCAACGAGCTATCGGACCAGTTTCGCAAACCATCGTAGAGCTTGATATCAACAACCTAAAGGATGGCGACGTTGCAGGTCTTGGCAATATCAATATGCCTTGCTCATGGCTTGGCGTGGTGAAGAATGGTAAGAGCATCAAGTTGCAATGGTTCCAGCAAGTGGATAATGATACCATCACCATCGATATCAATCCTAAAAAGGGTAAGCTATGGCTGATGCTCGATGGCGACTACGACAACGACTGCGCACAATACAAATATTCGCTCAACGGTAGCGACTTCATTTCTGCAGGCAACAAGATGACTTTGAGCTATCAGCTCATCACCTTCCAAGGTTCGCGCCCATGTCTCTTCGCTTTCAACAGCAAAGGCAAACGTGGCGGCTATGCCCTATTCGACAACTTCAAGGTTATAGAACCTAAAGCCGACCGTTCGCAAAACATTCCTTGGGGCAAGACTATCCGTATCATCAACCTTGCAACCAATCTTCCTGCCGAAGCCACTCGCCATGGTGTGCTCTATGACACCAGCCGTGGCAACAACCGTTCTTCTACCCACTTCCGTCTTATCGACAAGGGTAATGGCAAACTCATCGTTCAATGTGCCGACGGCAGATACATAATGGCGTCAGGCATCGGCATGCCAGGCGATGTTAGAATGACCAACGACGAGGCTCAGGCAGAAGTATTCATGTATCAAGACTATCTCGACCATGAGTTTATGCTTATGTCGTACAATCGCCATACATACCTCTGCAAGAGTCCTACTACAGGTAGTCCATATTCTGTAGATTGCAAGGGTCCAGACCCAGCTCGCAAGAATGGTTCTGTATTCAAATGGGAGGTGGTAGAATAAAAAACACTAAAAAATGAAGCCTGCTTCAAGTGCCAACGAAGCAGGCTTCATTGGCACTTGAAGCAGGCTTCGTTGGGCATCGAAGCCTATTGCGTTTTTCACGCAGTTTTTTGGAAAAAATCTATCTCGCTTATTTCAATATCTCTTTAAGCAAGAAAGTGGCATTTTGGTTACGAGCCACACCTGGCGTTATCTTATAAGAATAGGTGACGCTGGCGCCAAGTTCTATCTCGAAGCAATAGTTGTGGAAACGTTGCGGATATTGTTCTGCCATTTTAGATAGTTCAAGGTCGTGGGTGGCTATGATACCCGTTACAGGCATCTTCGACATAGCCTCAAGAAACATTCGTGAACCATTTAGTTTGTCGGCAGAATTTGTTCCCTTCAATATCTCGTCGAGGATTATTAGCGTGCGACTATTCTCTCGGCAAGTATCTATCAGCTGCTTTAGTCTGAGCAGTTCGGCATTAAAATAAGAAATGCCATGTGCAAGGTCGTCGGAAGTACGCATGCTGCTAAATAGCGAGAATAAGCTCACTCTATAGTTGGATGCAAAGACAGGCATACCACATAGCGCAAGGATATAGTTGATACCTACGGAGCGAAGGAATGTACTCTTGCCCGCCATGTTGGCACCAGTAACGATATAGTAGTTGCCATCTTGGATATTGAAATCGTTAGCCACAGCCTTGTCGCCAAGGAAAGGATGATACAAGTCGTTAGCATCATACACCACCTTGTCTTCGTCCACGATAGTGGCATCTATGCCTCGTGGCTCGTTGTAGCGGAATGTAGCCATCGACACACGAGTATCGAAAATGCTAACAGCATCTATCCAAGCCGAAGCCTCATCCTGATATTTCTGTTTCCACTTAGCAAACCTGCGAACAAGCCAAAGGTCGTTTAATACCAAGGCGTCAGCAAGCACCATATATAGTGCATGTCCACGACGATCTATAGCATTGATGATAGCAGTCAACTCCTTCAGAGCCTGCAAGGCATTAGCATCTGCCGATGACAATATCTCAGCAACATCTTTATTTAGCTTTGCCGAATACTCATGCGAAGCTATCAGTCGCATTATCTTTGCGTAGCCTTTAGTCTGTCGTTCTATTTCTCCTACCACCTTATTGGCTTCGCTAATATGCTTTCCGCAAAGCGTAAGGCATACTATCGTCTGCATCAATCCCCAAAGCAACGGAACATTTGATGGTAATGAGCCAAAAGCCGACCAACAAGTTAGCACAGCCATAATGCCTACCGACGCCATGGCCAACCATTTAGCCGAGCCAGAAGTTGCAAACCTTGGCAACAGCAAAGTCTTAACATCATCGAAGGCATCATACACCTTATTGGTTTCCAGCACCTCGCCATCGGTAAGTGCCATAAACTCCATACGCAAATCGCTAAGTTCTGCCATCTCGTTTATAGCCTCGCGTTCGTTGGCAATATCAGCTATCGTTGTCTTATTGCTCAGACTGCAACATTCAGCAAGCCTATCGCTACCGCCACGAGTGATACTACGATTTATGCGATGAAATAGCGACTGCGGTCCGAAGATATCAAGGTCGAAAGAGAATTCATGATGAGGATTTAGATATCGCTCACCATCATAAAAAGCAGAGAAGTTGCCATCTAAATAAGCCATTTCACCCATGTAGGTATGTAGCAACGCCTTTAGGTGGTCTGCCCTTTCGCTATTCTTTCCATCGGCATATCTCGACAATAGATATGCCAATACAGAAATGGCAGCAACTATGCCACACACCATTCCCTCATGCCAAAGGGTATAGGCAACCACGCTCATGATAACAATCACAAACGTAGCCAACTGGGCAAAGAGCAGCAGTCGCCCGCGGCTCTTTGTCTTGTTTATCTCTTGGCTTATCTCCGAAGCCTTAGCCTCGTAGCCTTTTAGTATCTCGCTTTTTGTTCTTATCATTAAGTTTCAAGATGTGGTTATTAGCCATCCTTGCTTATTTCGCAGCAGGCTTCATGCGCAATTCGTATAGGTCGTTGCGACGGTCGCGAAGGTTGCGCACACTACCATAAGTATGTAGCTCGTTGAGCAAGTTGAGGTCGACATCCGATACAAGAATCATCTCAGTATTTGGAGTAGCCTCCGAACGCTTACCATCGTTAGGGAATGCGAAGTCGCAAGGAGTGAATACTGCCGACTGAGCATACTGGATATCCATATTGTGTACACGTGGCAAGTTGCCCACGCTACCAGCAATAGCCACATAGCATTCGTTCTCTATGGCACGAGCCTGAGCACAAACGCGAACACGCGAATATGCATTCTGGGTGTCGGTCATGAATGGTACAAACAATATCTGCATACCATCGTCTGCCATCAATCGTGAAAGCTCAGGGAACTCCACATCATAGCAAATCAATATGCCAATCTTTCCGCAGTCGGTATCGAAGGTCTGTACATGGCTACCACCTGTCAATCCCCAGCACTTCTGCTCGTCTGGAGTAACATGTATCTTCTCGTACATCTCATACGAACCATCACGACGGCAAAGGAAGCCCACGTTATACAAGGCGCCATCTTCCTTCACAAAAGGCATACTGCCCGTGATGATATTGATATTGTAGCTTATAGCAAGTTCAACAAAGCGATCGCGAATCTTCTCTGTATATTGAGCCATGGCGCGAATAGACTGCGCCTCGCCCATATCATTAAATCGAGCCATCAACGGAGCATTAAAATACTCAGGGAAGAGGATGAAGTCTGACTTATAATCAGAAACAGAATCTACGAAGAATTCCACCTGCTCAAACAAGTCGTCGATACTATGGTATGGTCGCATCTGCCATTGCACCATTCCGATTCTTACCGTTGGGCGCTTCTCTACTATCGACTGTGTAGGTGGCTGATAATAGATGTTATCCCATTGCAACAAGGTTGCGCAATGCTTCGACTCCTCGTCGTTAGGCAGATAGTTGCGTATAACTCGGCGCACGTGGAAATCGTTAGACAACTGGAAAGTAAGCACAGGGTCATAGATTTCGCGCGAACGTACCTTCTCGATATACTCCTTAGGGCGCATGGTGTCGGCATACTTATGATAGTTAGGTATTCTGCCACCAAACATGATTGCCTTAAGGTTCAACTTCTCGCACAATTCCTTGCGATACTCATACATACGACGTGCCAAACGCATACCACGATAGTCGGGATGTATAAACACCTCGATACCATATAGAATATTTCCTTTTGGATTGTGAGTATTGAAGGTTTCGTCGCCTGTAACCTTAGCATAAGTGTGGTCGCCCTTCACCATGTCGTAGTCAACGATGATTGATAGGGCACAGCCTACTATCTTGTCGCCAACGATAACAACCACCTGTCCCTCTGGGAAAATGGTGATGAGCTTTTTGATTTGGGCATGAGTCCAAAACACATCGGAATCAGCATAAATACGTTTAAATGATCGTGCGAGCTGGTCATAGTCTTCCATCTGAAGATTGCGTAGCTCTACCTGATTAGCATGTGAGGTTTCCATAATAAATCTTTTACCTTACTTTTTTAGCTTTATTCTTAAATAATCGATGCAAAAGTACTCTTTTCTCCACACATAGGATATATGAAATGAGAAAAAATGATGTTTTTTCGGCAATTTAACAATATGTATAATATAATATGTGTATATTTGCAATATAACAAACAACAGCAAGCATGAAAAAAAGACATATTCTTATCATCGCAGCCATGAGCCTTAGCTTTGCTGCAACGGCTCAACGAACTCCCGACCACAACTTCGACTTCGAGACCATACATACCGATACTGGCGATGTACGACTCTCGTGGGACAACTTCCATAAGTTTTTTGATAGTTGGCAGGCAGGAACTCCTCCTGAGGGTTTGTCGAAGATAGATGATGAGTTTTTCATTTCTCGTCAACGTCCGTTGCCTCGCATCACGGATGGCGACTATCATATTCATGCCTCTGTACCCACGGGCAGAAAGATGCTATTATGGACACCTCTCGACGACCCAACGACAACATGGAAGGCGTTGCCACGATATTGTTTCGAGGGCGACAACTTCTCTATGTGGTCATACATTAATTGTCATGGCAACTGGTCGGCACCTTGGCTCAGAGTGTCGGCAGGCTTGTCGGATGCTGCTGCCAAGAATGGCGTAACGGTAGGTTGCGTATTGGCTGTGCCTTGGGATGCAGACTTGTCGCTAACCAAGACCGACAGATATTCGCTCACCTTCAAAACCCTAACGGAGAAGGATGAGAAAGGCAAATTCAAAAACTCTTTGAAGCTTGCCAAGCTCATGAAATATTATGGCATCAACGGACTTGGCGTAAACTCGGAGTTTGGCTCAAATCCTTCTACCATGGCTGTAATCCAGGAATTCTTTGCCGATATGCACAAAAAGGCAGAGTCGATAGGCTGGAAGTTTGAGTTGCAATGGTATGATGTAACCAACGACGAGGGCGACGTAGCTGCCGACAAGGGCATCAACAGATACAACCAAAAGATGTTTGGCACGGGAAGCAATATCGTTACCGACCAACTATTTGCCAACTACGATTGGTCTGACTATTTGCTTCAAGCATCTACTAAGAATGCCAAAGCTTTGAAGCGCGACCCTTACGACTATTATGCAGGCTTCGATATTCAGGGCAGAGCCTTGAAAAACAACTATTGGCAGGCGCTAATAGACAACGAGACATCGGTAGGCTTCTGGGGTGCTCACTCTGAAAGCCTCATCCATCAAAGCGCTACCGACGACGGCACTTCCGACATGGCTATACAGAAGGCTTATCAGCTAAAGCAAGAGATGATATTCTCTGGTGGCTATCGCAATCCTGGCTTGTTGCCAGAGGTAAGAACCGACTGCTCGCTCTCTAATACCGACCTCAAGACATTCCATGGTTTGGCTCGTCTGCTCACGGCTAAGTCTACTATTCAGAATGTGCCTTTCGTAACTCGTTTCAACCTTGGCAACGGACTAAAATTCTATAAGGAGGGTAAGGTGGCTTTCGACTCTAAGTGGTACAACCTAAACCTTCAAGACTATCTGCCTACATGGCGCTTTTGGATTACCGACCGTAGCGATAAGGTTACTGCAGCCTCTATCCAGTCGCTTGTCAAAGCCGAACTATCGTGGGATGAGGTTTATACAGGTGGCTCAAGTCTTAGACTATATGGCGCTACCGACTTTTCGCGCATAAAACTCTTCAAGACTATGCTCACCACACAGCCTTCATACGAGCTGTCGGTAACTTACAAGCTAAAGAGTGGCAACGAGTCGCATGCCAAACTCTTTGTGGCATTGAAAAACGATGTCAACAACTACAAGGAGATAGATATTCCTGCAGCTAAGCAAGGCGAATGGACCACCTTCACCACCCCACTATCTAAACTCGGTCTGCAAGCCAACGACGTAGTGGCGATGATAGGTGTTGCGCTCGAAAATACTGATGCTAACTATCAGATTAATATAGGCGAACTGGCTTTACGCAATCCTGAGCAATCGTTCGCCACCATACAGCCTAAGATTAAGGAGATTGAGGTGTTGCGTGGTTGGTATAATAGCGTAGACTTCAAGATGAGATACGCTTCGAAAGAGGAGACTGGCGACGAGAAGACATACAACGACGAGGTGGGCACATGGTATTACGAAATATACTTCCAGCAAAAGGGCGAAGAGGCTAAGTTGCTTACAGCCACAGAGTCGTGGGCAGCCTATGTTGTTGGTGCTCCGCTTGTTGCTAATGGCGAACGCATGTGCCGCTTTGGTGTGCGTGCCGTGTCGCCTGATGGCAAACAGGGGTCAGATATAGCTTGGAGCGAATATCAGCAAGTGGAATATAATGCCCACAAGTCTTCGCTCGCCATAGACCACAGCATCATCAAGCCTAACGAGGAGTTCACGGTTGGCTACGAAGACAACCTAATGCCTGCAGCTAAGGAATGGAAGATTGTTGATGCCGCTGATGGCAATATTGTGGCTACAGCCAAGGATGCAACAGCCATAACAACAAAGCTCGACAAGGAAGGAGTCTACGACGTTATTACGACCGATGCCGAAGGCAAAGAGACCGCCACTCGTGGTTTCATCAAGATTACTCCTGAAGCTACAGGAGCCATGCCAAAGCTCTATTCTTTGTCGGCAAATAAAGCAAAGATTAATGCAGGCGAGAATGTAGACTATACCTACAGTTCTCGTAAGGCTGACGGTAAGGTATCAAGGGCGGTTGTAATCTCAGACCCTGAGATGCTCTCTATTCCAGCTGCCACTCAGCAATCCACAGCATTCTCTATCGCCATGTGGTTTAAAGCCGATAAATGGTCGCACGATAAGGATGGCACACAGCTCATTTCCAAGAACTCTATCTACGACTCATGGCCTCGCAACAATTGGGGTGATATATGGGTACTGGTAAGACCTGAAATCACCGACGAGACTACAGGCACAACACATCCTGCCAACGAAATATCATTCAACACCCTGAGCAATGGTAACACTGCAGCCGACGAGGGTGAGATGATAACCTACGGATATAGTATTCTGCCTAATGTATGGACACACTTGGTGGTGACACAAGACGAACAAAAGGTGCAGAAAATATACATCAATGGAAAATGTGTGGCTGGTCCATACCATATCTATAGTTCTACACGACGCGAAGAACTTGGCAAACTCGACCTACGCATAGACACCACTAAAGTTGCCAACATCTACGTAGGTGGCGGTGGCACATACAAGTCGGCTTTCGATGGTGCTATTGACGAGGTGCAGGTATGGAACAAAGCGCTGACCGACAACGAGGTGCTACAAGCCATGAAGGGATATGCAGAGGGCAAAACTCCTGAAGGTTTGCAGGCTTACTATACCTTCGAGGAAATCGACGACAAGGGTATGTTCCCTAACCATGGTGCGCTTAAAGAATGTGCAGCAAGCATGGTGAAGGTTGCCGACGCTTCTGGCGAAAACACCAATATGGCACAATATGTTCAGCTTTCTGCCAACACCAACGAAATAGGCTATCCTGGCATCACAGGCACAATACTTGTAAACACCAAAGCTGAATGGCAACTTGGTGCAGCCAACGATGCTTCTATCATCAAGGAAGAGGGCAACGTGGCAACTATTTCTTACACCCAAGGTGGTACAAAGGACGTAAAGCTCACGCTCTCCAACACTTGGGGCGTAGACTCTATATCTAAGGCAGGAATCGTAGAGGTTGATGGTTCGAGCAGTATCGACGACATCCATGCCAACGACCTTGCCATAACTCCTTATGCCAAGAGCGTAAACTTCCGCTTTGCTGAGTCTGCCCACTACTCCATCCTCATCATCTCGCCTGCAGGCTGCTTGATGCAAAGGGCAGAGATTGATGCTCACGAAGGTCAGCTTGTGAACGTTGCTCTTCATGATGGCAATGGAGCGTATATCGTTCAGGTGATGAAAGACAACAAAGTGTATAAGTCAGTAAAGGTGGCTTGCAGATAAACAAAACAAAATTATTATAACAACTATAACCTAACAATTAATAACAAAACAAAATTAAAATGAACAAATATCCTAAAATTGGTATTCGTCCTACCATCGACGGTCGTCAGGGTGGCGTTCGTGAGTGTCTTGAAGAGAAGACTATGGCTTTGGCCAATGCAGTAAAAGAACTCATAGAGAAGAATCTTCGTAATGGCGACGGTTCGCCAGTAGAATGTATCATCGCCGACTCTACCATCGGTCGTGTTGCCGAGAGCGCTGCTTGTGCTGAGAAGTTCGAACGCGAGGGCGTAGGCTCTACCATTACCGTAACTTCGTGCTGGTGTTATGGTTCGGAGACTATGGATATGAATCCTCACTATCCTAAGGCTGTATGGGGATTCAACGGAACTGAACGTCCTGGTGCTGTATATTTGGCTGCCGTATTGGCTGCCCACGCACAAAAAGGATTGCCTGCTTTTGGTATCTATGGACACGACGTGCAGGATCTGGACGACAACACCATCCCTGCCGATGTTGCAGAAAAGATACTTCGTTTTGCTCGTGCTGCTCAGGCTGTGGCTACTATGCGTGGCAAGAGCTATCTGTCGTTGGGCAACACCTGTATGGGTATTGCTGGCTCTATTGTTGATGCCGACTTCTTCCAAAACTATTTAGGCATGCGCACAGAATATGTGGAACTGGTAGAGATTCTTCGTCGTGTAGACTTCGGTATCTACGACCATGAGGAATTTGAGCGTGCCATGAAGTGGGTAGAGAAATATGCTAAACCTCACGAGGGACACGACTATAATGAAGATCGCGCACTATTCCCTGGCACTCCTATGACAACTTTCAACGGCAAGGGCAAGGGCAAAACTCGCAAGGAGAAAGACGAAGACTGGGAGTTCACGGTTAAGAACATGATGATTATCCGCGACCTTATGCATGGCAACCCTCGCCTACTCGAATTAGGCTACGAGGAAGAGGCTTTGGGCCACAACGCTATTCTGGGTGGTGTGCAGGGGCAGCGCCAATGGACCGACTATAAGCCAAACTTCGACTTCCCTGAGTCGTTGATGTGTACATCGTTCGACTGGAATGGCATTCGCGAAGCTGACATCTTGGCTACTGAGAACGACTCGCTAAATGGCGTTTCTATGCTCTTCGGTCATTTGCTCACCAACCGTGGCGTGATGTTTAGCGACATTCGTACTTATTGGAGTCCTGAGGCTGTGGAGCGCACAACAGGCAAACGTCCTACAGGATTGGCTGCTGGCGGATTTATCCACCTTATCAATAGTGGTGCCACAACTCTCGACGCTACTGGCGCTATGACTGATGCCGAAGGCAACCCTACAATGAAGGAACCTTGGAACATGACCGAAGCTGACGTAGAAGCTTGTATCGAGGCTACCAGCTGGATGCCTGCTGATAGAGACTACTTCCGTGGTGGAGGCTATTCTGCTCATTTCGTTAGCCGTGGCGGCATGCCTATGACTATGATGCGTCTGAACATGGTAAAGGGCTTGGGTCCTGTGCTACAGTTGGCAGAAGGATGGTCGGTAGAATTGGATGCCGACGTTCACGACAAGCTCGACAAGCGTACCGACCCTACATGGCCTACCACATGGTTTGTGCCACGCACAGATGCTTCTAAAGACTGCTTCAAGGATGTTTATTCAGTAATGAACGCATGGGGAGCCAACCATGGTGCTATTGCCTACGGACATATTGGTGCCGACGTGCTCACACTATGCTCTATACTTCGCATACCAGTATGCATGCACAACGTAAAGGATAGCGAAATCTTCCGCCCTGCTGCATGGAACGCTTTCGGCATGGATAAGGAAGGTGCCGACTACCGTGCATGTCAGAACTTCGGACCTATATACAAATAAATCACATGATTGAACGCAAGTATCTATTAACTTTCATACTTATCACCACGCTGTTTATGCTATGGGGCTTTGCCAACGACATCACAAACCCGATGGTGGCAGCCTTTCAAACAGTAATGGAATTGTCGGCAACCAAGGCATCGATGGTGCAGTTCGCCTTCTATGGCGGCTACGCCACGATGGCTTTGCCTGCGGCATTTTTCATTCGTAAGTATAACTTTAAGCACGGAATAATCTTGGGATTGGCTCTCTATGCTATAGGTGCCTTCCTCTTTATTCCTGCAGCCCAGCTACAGAGCTTCACATTCTTCTGTTTCTCGCTCTACATCCTCACATTCGGCTTAGCCTTCTTAGAGACCACGGCAAACCCTTTCATCCTGTCGCTTGGTTCAAAAGAAACGGCTACACGACGCCTAAACCTTGCTCAAGCCTTCAACCCTATGGGCTCGCTTTCGGGCATGGCAGTAGCCTCGTTTATTGTGTTGCCACAGCTATGGAGCGATCGTAGAGATGCAGCAGGCAAATTGTTGTTCTCTACACTTAGCGAAGCTGAGAAAGCCGATATCCGACTACACGACTTGGCTGTAATACGCGATCCGTATGTAGCCATAGGCTTGGTGGTATTGGCAATACTCGTTATCATAGCCATAACACGAATGCCGAAGACGCAAACCGACAACGCAGAACTTACCAACGTTAGAGCCTCGCTATCTAATTTGTGGCACAACCGCATCTATCGCGAGGGCGTGGCTACTCAGTTGTTCTATGTGGCAGCGCAGATAATGACTTGGACATTCATCATCCAGTATGCCGACCATCTCGGTATAGACAAGGCTACGGCACAAAAATACAACATCTTGGCGATGACTCTGTTCCTTTCAGGTCGTTTCATCTCAACCTTCTTGATGAAGTATATCAACACTCGCCGTTTGCTCATGCTCTTTGCTATCGGAGCAGCAATATGCTCATTAGGCGCTATCTTCATAGTGGGCATCGTGGGTCTCTACAGCCTGGTTGGCATCAGCATCTTTATGTCGCTAATGTTCCCTACCATCTACGGTATAGCTCTTGAGAATGTAGATGCCAAGGATACAGCTTTGGGTGCCGCCTTCTTGGTAATGGCAATTGTAGGTGGTGCTTTGATGCCTCCGCTCCAAGGTCTTATCATAGACCAGTATCAGGTGTTTGGTCATCCTGCCGTAAACGCCTCGTTTGTTTTGCCGCTATTATGCTTCGTCATTATCGGCATCTACGGCTATCGCACCATATACAAGTTGAATGCTAATAGATAATATTTCGATAATCCTATAAGATTAAAGCAAAGCACATCCTATTTAATATCCAAAGGAGGAAAGCATACATACGATGTATTCTTTTCCCCTTTTTTATTGACGATGGCTTGATGATGGATAATTATAAAGAAGATTGAACTATGCGACTAGTCGACTTTAAATACTCGATTACTCGACTTGCACTATGCGACTAATCGAATTGAACGATACGACTAGTCGAATTGAACACCACGATTATTCGCTTTTCCATATAATATCAGCCTACATGAATAAAAAGGAAAGATACGATACCAATCACCATTAAATTAGGAAAAATGTGATTCTATGAGCTAAATCCTTAGGAATTTTGTGATAAAACAGTATAAAACACTCGGAATTTTGTGATAAAACAGCTAAAAACAACAGGAATTTTGTGATTTTAAGACTAAAAACCTTGGGAATTTTGTGATATATGGTATTAAGCTATGCTATAAGAATATCGGTTTTAATGGTCAGTTTTATACTTTTCCATACTTTCTGACCTTCTTGCTTAAAAAATTTACAACACGCACGCATGCGTAAAAGTTGCGCATACGTACGTGTTTGAAAAGAACACATATATCTGATTACAATGAAATAGATTACAACTATATTCAGATTACAACAAAATTTAGATTACAACAAAATTCTGATTATCATGAAATTCTGATTATAAAGAAGCACCAAATCTAACGTTTGGAAGTGGAGCGGTAAAGTAATAGTTCATATCGTTCTTAGTATCAAGGAAGTTAACCTTCTTAAGACCGAAGAATGGAATACCATTTGGGAAGATAGGTGCGAAATCAGTTACACCACCCGAAAGAGCAGGACTACCATTCTGGAAGTTGAAATCCCAAGTAGTATCGAAGGCCAAAGGGGCACCATTAGCAACATCATCTCCTTCGCAGTTGACATTCATATTCTCGCTTTGCTTGAAACTTTTGAAAAGAGGATTGAACTGACCAGCCACGCTACTCTTAATATCGTTATCAAACCAAATAGAAAGATCTGCCCCCTTAGCCATTTGCTTTACTCCTGTCTCGGTAGAAGCATAATAATAGTTTGGAGCCAAGCGACTATGTTCCATATCTACGCCATCCTTGGCAGGCTGCTTCAAACCATAGCGACAATCATAAACAAGGTTGTTGACGAAGATAGGTTTTGCTGCTTTTTCTACCCAGACCGAGCCACCCTTCTTATTCTTTTTACGACGCCATCCGCAATCAACAACAGTATTATTGTAAACAGTCATCTCGGTAAGCGGAATGGTCTCGCTGTTGCCAGCATTAGAAAGTTTGAAAGCGTTGGTGCAGGCGTTATAGATAACGTTGTTGGCAACATCGAGCTTGCAACCAGCCTTTACGTTGATAGCCTCGCCACCATCGGCAGAGTTTCCGCTATCTGCAAAGATATTATTGATGATTACACCATTACCGCCTGTGAAGTAAGTCTGATCGTTGTAGTTGTCGTGAAAAAAACAGTTAGCCATCACAAACTTACCATTCACATTACAGAAATGGAAGGCAGGCACACCACCATCAATAGTAGTCTTGAAGAGCTTGTTTTGGAAAGAAGCTGAACTCTCGGTAGGAGTAGCACCTGCATAAGCAACCTCAACATGATTAAGCACTACCTCGTTTGAATTATATCCGCAGATGATACCACCCCAATCGGCAGGTTTCTTGGTATCGGAAGTGATGACGACTGGTTTTTCGGCAGTTCCTAAACAATAAAAATTACCCAATACTACTATTTCTACAGGTACCTTTACCTCCGACTTGCATGTAATGGTTACGCCTGGCTCTATATAGAGCGAAGTGCCCTCAGGAATCTCTATACTCTCGCAAAGAGTAGTATCTTTGCTCCAAACCAAAGAACCTACAGGATATTCGGCAACGGCAGTTTTAATAACATCGGTAGAGCCTTGATTCTCGTTGCTTCCACCATTATTATTTGTATAATCGTAGGGATTAATATTATCGTTCTCGCATGATGTTGAGAACACGGCTGTTGCCGCTATCAGCAGCAAACAAGCGAAAGAATTTATCTTTTTCATTTCTTCTTTTTTTACTTTTTTACCTTTTTACCTTTTAAAGTTTGTATCTTACTCCCAGAAGGAAGGTTCTGCCATACTGATAAGTTCCCACGATGGTCTTATCGCTCTTCTGGCCCTCATACTCCAGGTTGCTCTCGTTTACAGTCTTCAAATATCTCTCGCGTTTAGCATCAAGAAGGTTGTTTGCCTTGAAGAATATAGAGAAGCCATTTTTGAATTGCTTTTCGGCACTTAGGTCTAGACCGAACATAGCTTTTTCCCATTGGTCGGCATCTTTGAAAGGAGAAACTAAAGCAAGCTTGGCACCTGTGAATGAAGAGGCGAGCTGCGCATTCCATCCATTCTCTGTATCCTTGTAGAGCAAGGAGATGTTGGCAGTATGAGGAGCCTGATTTACGAGAGGACGACTCTGAGTGACACCCGACTTATATTCAGCACTACCCTCTTTATATTCACGCTTCGATGTAGTGATTTTAGAGTATGTGTAGGTATAGTTAGCCTTGATTCCGAAGTGGCGGATGTATTTGATAACATCAATCTCGAATCCCATATTTTTGGCATTACCTAAGTTGTCTGGCATATAGTAGGCATCTGTTCCGCCACCAATCTTTCCATCAGAAGTTACAAACACCTGCTCTATTGGATCCTTAAGATACTTATAGAATACGCCTGCAAGAATCTGCTCCGTTTTGCTTGGGAACCACTCCCAACGCAAGTCGATATTGTCGATACGCGCACGCTTAAGGTTTGGATTACCTTTTTCCTGATATTCCTCGCCCATAATCTGGTAAGGCACAATCTCATAGAATCCTGGTCGGTTGATAGAACGATAGTAAGAAAGACGAATGTTCATATTCTTGGTTGGTGTCCACTTTAAAGATGCTGATGGCAGATAGTCCCAATAGCTCTGTTCGCCAATCTGTCCCATATTACGGAAATGCTGAAGCATGGTGTATATTTGGTTGGTATGCTCGGCACGAAAACCGGCAATCAACTCACCAAGCTTGGTTTTCAAAGTTACCATGGCATAAGCGCCACCAATATGCTCCTTAGAATCATAGTTGAGCTGTGAAGCTTGAGAATAAGGAGTTTTGCAAACCCAGTCTACATTATCAAATTGTTCTAATCCGTTGCCATCTAAATCCTGTGCATTGTCGGCAGGACTGAAGATATAAGAATAATATCTGTTGCAACGCTCCTTACGGCGATATTGCGCACCTGCTTTCCAAAGAGCCTCAACGTCGTTGGCAAAATGAGTATCATAAGTAAGGTTGATATAGCCAGCCCAGTCAGTATCCATATTGTGCTGGAATCTGCGCTCAGCATCCTTAGGGAAAGTCTTGGTGATATTCTTGTTGGTATCCCAAAGATTACCCGAAAGGATATTGCCATCAGCATCGGCTTCTGTAGAAACAGAATTTGATAAGGTTACGTAAGTTCTGTCAGGATCTTCCTCCTTAGCTTGCGAAAAGATGCCAGACCAATCGAGAGTGAAGTTCTTGGTGAGATGATGAGTACCCTTCAAGTTGGTAGCAAAGATGCTCTGAGTAGTTGAGAGAGAACGAATCTCATCATCCTGAGTATAGCTATTAGCTCCGATATATTCGGTACCGATGCTATTATTGTATCTCACACCCTTGGAATTGGTGCGCACATACATGTTGTACCATTCTATCTTATGCTCAGGCAAAGTTAAATCAACCTTAGCATGAACACCCGTTGTGAGGTCGTGTATGCTATAGTAGCGATGATTCAATTTAGAAATATACATAGCCTGTTCGCCCGATGCCATCTTTACAGAATTGTATGTACGCTCAGTACCGCGGAAAGTATTCTGAATGCTTCCAGCAAGCATCACGCCAAGACGGTCATTCCAAAAGCGATTGCCTACAGACAGACCTCCGATGAAGTTAGGAGCAGGCATAGAATGGCTCTTCAACTGCACAGGACCATTCTTGAAGTCGCTTATGCTGGCTTTATATTCTGAGCCATAAGCCTCGTAAGGTGCTTTCTTGGTATAGTCGGAACGATTGCTGGTTAGATAATCTCTACCATCTTTCCAAAAGTAATCTGTTGTTCCAATGGCGGCATTAGCCTGGAGTTGGAAACACGAAGGAGCATCCTTCATCACCATATCCACCACTCCACCTGCAGCATCACCTTCCATATCAGCAGTCAACGACTTAGATACTACCAAACGATCCATCAAATCAGAAGGGAAGATATTCAAAGGAATATAGCGGTTTTTATCGTCAGGACTTGGAATCTTTACGCCATTTACAAGTGTGTAATTATATCGTTTGTCCATACCTCGGAGTATTGCATAAGAAGCTTCGCCCGAGGCATCACGCTCCATAGTAACACCCGACACACGCTGCAACACACTTGCCACGTTGACATCAGGCGAAAGCTGAATGCTCTGCTGACTCATCACGTTGAGCACGTTACCTGCATTCTTCACGCTCTCAACGGCACTACGGTCGCTACGATATTCACGACGACCAGTAACCACAACTTCGCCAAGTTGCTTCAAATCTTCATCCATCGGGATGTCAACCTTGTCGTCGTTGGCTACATCCACTACAATCTCCTTGGTCTTGTAAGCCATAAAGGAAACGACGAGGGTGTACTTACCCTTGTCTGGCAATTCATGCAACGTGAACGAACCATCAAGACCAGTAGTAGTACCAACATTTGGCAACTCCTTAACTCTCACAACTGTACCGATGAGCGGTTCGCCCGTCTTGTTATCCTTGACTATACCATCGAGTGTGTGGGCTTGAATGGCTGTAGCCGATGCTGCCAGAAGAGCCGCACTCATAAATAATCTTTTCATCTATATTTCTATTGAATTCTTCGTTCTTCACTAAAAAAGCTTTTTCACTCTTTTACCCTTTTTACTCTTTTACCTTTTTACTTTTTTACCTTTGAAATAGTGTGTATGATGTTGCCATCTTTATCTATCATCGACATTCTTAGTTGAGTTTTGTCTGCTGTAAAAACCGAGAAACCATCAGCAGAACTACAAAATACGGTACCATCTATAGGTTTTACAGGACGAGCCAAAGAAGATGATGAATTGACTACATAGTCGATATTGTCGCCCTTCTTCTGTATGTGCTGGAAGTTATGGATGTGGCCACAAGCATAAATCGCCACATTATTATATTTATGTAGGATAGGCAACAAGCGCTTCTGCATATCTATACGCTCGTTTTCCTTCTTACTTGTTTCTGCATAAATAGGATGATGACCAACAACTACCACCCAATCTTCCTTAGCATTCTTCAAAGTTTCATCGAGCCAAGAGAGCTGAGCCTGCATATCCTGCTTGCAAGCATCTGGATAGACAGCTGAATTTTCACGATAAGAATCGATGAGAGGTGTGGTATCGAGGAAGACAATGCGAATGGTAGTATTACCATGATTGAACACCTTAGTATAATATTTAGCTGGCATCATCCAGCGACGGCTCACTTTGCCATAGTCCATAAATGCTTGTGTGTTGCCACGATATTCATGGTTGCCACAAACAGGAAACCAATCAAGCATCAAGTCGGGATGAGAATATATCAATTCGTAGTTTGTCATCCAAAGAGGGTCTTGCAAAGAAGCTACGCCATTAAAATGATGGATATCACCAACAGCAAGCACACACTCAGGGTCTACCACTCCTGCCATCTCGCCCATAAGTTCGGCAATAGGCTTCTGGTCGTAATAGCCATTTCTGCCCATATCGTTGGTCATATAGAGGGTAACGTCGCCCTTCAATTTTTCCCATTCAGCACGGTTTTGTGCCTGCATCTGTAAACTACCAAGTAGCAAATAAGCTACCATTAACATCATGGCAACACTATTGCCACATACTCTCATTACTTTCATTTTCTTTCTTTTATTAGAATTATATTATACTTAATGCAACAGACAAATGCTCGTCTGAATTCGGGTGCAAAAGTAATAGTATCTTATGTCAAAGATGTTACAGACGTTTTAATATGCTTTTACTGCTAAATATTCAGCCAAAAGGCTATTGGCTTTAACCTATACAATTTTTTCCTCCTCAGAATAGGGAAAACCATACTACGCTTTATAGATTTCCCCCTTGGAATAATAAGAGGAAAGGGCTATCTTTGCACTACGTTAGAAGAAAGGCCGCACTCGACAATTTGAAAGCAAGCTTTTATTGTGCTCGTTTGCACTTTCTTTGCATCAGAAAAAAGAAATAAGTAATAACTCTAAAAACAATTGGAATTATGAAACGTACATTATTAGCAATCGTAGCAGCATTCATGATGATAGCATCTGTAAATGCTCAGAGACTGGTAGATATTCAGACAGAAGCTCGTTTTATCACAGATAAAATGGTGATGGAACTGGGTTTGAGTAATGTTCAACGCAACAACATATTAAACATCAACCTCACTTACCTTGATGGCATCAGAAGCTATCGCGATATAGACTCTCATGGTTGGAAATATCGCAATAAGCAACTAAAGCACATTCTCTCGGATAAGCAATGGAAGAAATACAAGAAGTCGTACTACTTCTATCGTCCTATCAGTTGGCGCAACAACGCTTACATACATAATATATATGCTAAGTATCCAAAGCACAACTGGAAATCAGACAAGCATCACCACAAAGGCGACTTTGGACGACCATGCAAGCCACACAAACACGACAAGCACTACAAGAAACATTACAAGAAGTACAAGAAAGCCAAAAGAGAGTTTGGCAACAACTCGCCTGAGGCTATCCGCATGAGACACGAAATGAGAAAAGACGTCATGCGCGGAGCAAGATAAAGACAAACATTAGTTTATAAAAACAGAAGAAATCCAAGCAAGAACAATAGTTCAAGCTTGGATTTTCTATTTGTATGAGTTTTACACTCTGAAAGTACATATAAAAAGTGTTTGAGAGAAGAATGAGGAAAGTTTGCTGGTTATCAGTTACTTTCCTCATTTTGGTTAAAAGTGGCGAGGACAGACGAAGA
>OIZP01000338.1_pt1 | contig 30176 bp, 23 predicted proteins | sample 1588531 | NCBI WGS metagenome assembly OIZP01 (sample SAMN03283283) | human gut metagenome | biome: human-associated habitat; material: feces | host: Homo sapiens | place: Peru | collected 2012
TCACATACCTGGCTACCTTATCTCACCCCTAACGGGGTAACCCATTTAACCATGCTACTTATCGACATCAAAATCCTACAAAACCATGCAGAAAAATATCATAGATTTTGAACACCCTACCTGTAAGGGCAGAAGCTTTATACATATTTCCAATATTGAATGCTTTTGCCCTTACAGGGCGCCAAAACTATTGCAAATCCGTGACCCAGGGTGTCGTTTCGCTTGCCCCGGGTTAGGCGCTGTTGCCCTTTCAGCCCGTGCATATTATTGCAGAATATGATGGTAAAAAGTCACCTGCAAGAGAGTGTAAAGCAACAATCAGAATTATTATAATCACTCATTATAAACGACACCATAATAACGAGCATACCACTCTGCAAAACTACGAATACCTTCACGCAATGTTGTACTTGGTTTAAATCCAAAGTCCTGCTCCAAAGGAGTTGTATCAGCAAACGTCACAGGCACATCCCCAGGTTGCATCGGTACAAGTTCCTTATGAGCCTCAAAGTCATAATCCTTTGCCAACACCCCAGCTCGTACAAGTTCCTCCTGCAAAATCGTCACAAAGTCGAGCAAGTTTTCAGGAGAGTTATTACCTATATTATAGACCTTATATGGAGGAATAGGCAAACCATCCTCACCATTCTTCTTCTCTGGAGCATGTTGCATTATACGTACCACACCTTCTACTATATCATCAACATAAGTAAAGTCACGCTTACAGTTACCATAGTTGAAAATCTTTATAGTTTCGCCTTTTACCAACTTATTAGTAAAGCCAAAGTATGCCATATCAGGACGCCCTGCAGGACCATAAACAGTAAAGAAGCGCAATCCTGTTGAAGGAATATTATATAATTTCGAATAAGCATGAGCCATCAACTCATTACTTTTCTTTGTTGCAGCATACAAACTAACAGGATTATCCACCTTATCATCTGTTGAATACGGCACCTTTTTGTTACTACCATATACCGACGAAGAACTTGCGTATACAAGATGCTCCACCTCATGATGACGGCATGCCTCCAAAATATTATAGAAACCAATAAGATTACTTTGAATATAAGCATCAGGATTGGTAATGCTATAACGCACACCTGCCTGAGCAGCAAGATTAACAACTATCGCAATATTATTTTCAACAAAAATATTCTCTACAACACCTTTATCAGCAATCGAAGCATGAACAAAAGTCCAATCACGTTTTAAGTCCTCAATCTCCTTCAAGCGTTCATACTTGATGTTGACATCATAATAATCAGTAATCGAATCAATGCCAATAATCTTAATATCCTTCACATCATGAAAGAGTCGCTTAACAAGGTTACTACCAATAAATCCAGCAGCACCTGTCACGAGGACAGTCTTGCCCTCAAGAGAAATATTGTTTACTACCATAAGTGTTTAATTATTTATAACACCAGCAAAAGACACATGCTAGCAAAAAAATTAAAAATCATTTGTTCTATTTATTATAACCAATCCTTAAACTTATATATATCCATTCCATTTTCTCCATCCCCAATGCCATAATTTCCAAATTGGAGACCATAAGACTTCTTGAGGATAATAATGAACATAACACCAATTACGTTTAAATTGATTTATACCCCTTAAAAACTTTTTTTGTTTACTCGCCAGTTTGTATCTGTCGTCATAATGGCCAAAGTTTCCTGCTATCAAAATTTCATTTAGTAAAAAATCTCCATATTGATTGTTGATTGGACAAAGCATTAGATCATTATCCAAAACAAAAACCTGCCTTAGCACAAACATCACAGCACCAGCAAAATCTTTCATACCAAACTGACATATTTGCATATATGCTTCATGACGTTGTTCTTTAGTGCTTTCCTTCAATATATAATAATAGTCTAACAACTGCCTCAGTCCTATACCCTCAGAAAACAAATGTCGATAGATATGCATCAATGAAAAAACTAGATTAAACTCAACAGTTGGGCGAACAAAACCAATTGCTTCGTCATAATTAGCAAATTGAGAGTCTGCCATCTTATTAGTCCATTCCTCTAACCTCTTTCCATACACAAAATTAAATGTGTAGCTTGGTGTAAAATGGACCTCGACCGGAACATCATTAAAAAAATCCATTTCAGAGTGTTGTATATCTATGCTCCTTATATTTATACCGCTCTGTTTGGCAAAATCAATCACAGCTTCTCTTTCACCTTCAACCCATATGTCAATATCTCCACATTGACGATATTCCGGTTTGGGATATAAGAGAGAAGTTCCCTGCCCTTTAAGTATACACGTACGAAATCCTGCCTTCTTAAATATTTCAGTCAGTTCCTTGCATCGCAGATTCTGTAGAGCATTCATGGACTTTATTCTTTGCGTAATGGCAATCCATTTCATCAATAGTTTAAAATCAGGAGCCTCCGTCTTTTGTAGACGTTCAACTCCCTGAAAGGCGACACCCAACAATGAATGTTTACGACATAGAATGAATAACTCTTGCCATTCATTCTTGTTAGGCACAACACCTAACGATTTCTCTGCACCAATTGCAAAGCGTAATAGTTTAAAGAAAAGAGTATACATTGGCGTACTATCGTATTTTATAAAAAAATTTTTTCAACCATGTTGGTGAAACAGTCATTATAGCCATAGCTAACGCAAACAAATTTGCACTTACATCATATCTCATAGCTTTATTGATTTCCATACGAGAACGTACCATCTGTCTTGCTCGTTTCCATCCGTTCCTACGGCCATAAAAGTCACTTGCCACACGGAAGTATAAAACCGTATCAGGTAAATTGGCAAATACACAACCATTCATAAAACCGTCAAACCAAAGCATTGTGTCTTGATTTTTTCGATATTCAGGTCTATAACCCTTGGCTTTATCAAAGTAACTCTTACGGAAGAATGTGGCAGGATGAGCTAATGGATCCCTATAACGAAAGAATTTACGACAGTCATCGTGAGTCAGAGGATAAACCACCTTCTTACCTTTCTTCTCGCCATTATCATCTATCTCCTCTATAGCACCTCCAACAACATCCACATCTGGATGTGATTGCAAAAATGCCATCTGCTTTTCAAAACGTGTATTAATACAAATATCATCTGCATCCATACGAGCAAAGAATTCAAACCCCTGTTTTTTTGCTTCTGAAATTAAGTCATTCAGCACACATGCCAATCCTCTATTTTCTTGAAAACGACAAACATAAAAAACAGGCATCTTTTCGCATTCCACCACAGCTCTTTCCAAATCACCTTCTATAGGTCCATCTACACCTAAAAATATTATAAAATCACTATAGGTCTGCGTTAATAATGACGCTATTGTTTTGGCAAAAAACTTTGGATTGTCCTTTTTATATACAGGTAATAATACTGCTATCTTTTCCATATTGTTTATTAGTTTAATATAATTATAATTTCACAACATACAAACCTCGATATCCTTCGAAAGTACCATCAAAACAAATAGCCTTACCATCTTGTCTCCAACGTGGGTGCAAATCACAGCGTGTATCGTTATCATATTTAAAAGGTGAGAACACTTTTGCCACAACCTTTATATTCAGACCTTCAACATCATTGTCATTAGCTATTTTTATTTCTTGAACTCTGCGCTTGTCAGGATATGAATCAAATACAACCATACTATTGTGCAAAGGAGAATAACTTGGATGCCCATCATTACTGATACAAGCCCAAAGATGAGTGTACTCTTTAGTTTTATCTTTCATCAGATAATATCCCGTTCCGCTTTCATGTTTATTCTCAAAAGCAATTATTTCCTCGTCATTCTTCCAATAGCAATGGCTCACCATGTCGTCGTCGCTCAATACATACATGTCTGAGCCATCGACATTACATGTTACTAAACGGGTATACTTTCTTTGACCACAGAACCAACGATACAACACCATAAATCGCTTACCATTTGGCGAAAGCATCAAATGGTTCACCTTATGCACACTTCCCACTTCCTTCATTTCGTGTCGAGGTTCAAAGTTTGCGAAGTCAGTATACTTCAACAAGTCTGTTGTCTTTCCAGTTTCAATGTCTATTTTCCATACAGCAGTAGCATTAGGCAACTCCACCCCCTTTGTTTTCTCTGGCAGTTCGGCATATCCATAGCCCAATCGCAAACTATGCAAGCGAGAGAAATCTAAGCTTAAACCAGTCTTACCATCGGCAGAAACAGTATAACAAGGCATTGGCAGAACTCGCTCTTCCATCGTCTCCACGTTAAGTATCACAGAGCAATACTTACCCTCACGCATATCATTATACAATATGCGAGACTTGAAATCCGGACCCAACCATTGTGCCATACATCCTTGCTGCACATTCCAAGTGTGCGTAGTTGCTATATGCTTTACCTTATTGCCGTCCTTAGTGTCGATAAGCAGGATATCTGCTGTACCCAAAGGGTCTGGCTCGCTCCAAGTATCCTTAGCCCTCATGCAAATCATATATCGCATAGTGGCATCCCATGGCGACTTGTCATAGTAACCAAAGAAATATTCATGCGAAGGGTCGTCAGGCGAGACCTTTAAAATATTGCCCTCCGACTTAATCTTCTTACTCACTGCATAACAACCCAACTGGTATGCACGCTTAATATATTTCTTAACACCAGGAACTTTATTCAACTGGTAGTTTACTTTCTGCTCTAAACTCATAAAAATGAAGGTAACTATTAATTATTCAACTTTCCTTTAAGAAGCGACAAAACTGATTTTGTCGCTTTAAAATTTATAGCAAATAGAATCGATAAAATTTTTCTGCTCATTGGAATAGGAGCTTTCAATAATAATGGTAAATTATGCCTGTGTTCATTCACGAGTTTCTTGACAATCTCTTTTTCGTTTAATGAATTATCTCCTATTCCCCATACAGCAATCCTACTAAGTAAAGAGAAAGCAGTACGTGCTTTCTTTACCTTGCCTAAGAAAGCTATATTTCCATACGTTTCCGATTGGGTGAGATTAAACAACTCCTCAGCAGCTTCATACAGTTGAAAATCTCTTGCTTTAAGTTTTCCTGAAGAGATACTGTTGCCTTCTTGCCAGTAGAAATAGCATATCTTATTTGTAACTACCCATTCTTTGCAATCTCTAAGTACTTTATACTTATAATCAATATCTTCATTTATCTTTCCTTCTCTAAATTTATATCGTTTTGCTGTAGGTGCCTCGAAGAGGCACCTCCACACGGAAAAGCCTCCGCTTTTACGTGTGGAGGTATCCAGATAATAATCAAGGATTTCCTTGTCTTTATATACATTTATAATTTCCTTTGGTTGCTCAAAATCGATATTTTCAACGCTTGTTAATTTTACATCAAACTGTATAGCATTAGCATCTTTATATTTAGCAAGCAAAGCCATACAGTACTCATAAGTATCTTTTGCAATCCAATCATCACTATCTATAAATGTGACATAATCTCCTGTAGCTACAGAGAGCCCTGTATTTCTTGCACAGGACAGTCCACCATTTTCACGATGGACTGTTTTTATTCGCGCATCGCGCGAAGCCCATTCATCACACATCTTTGGACAATTATCAGGACTACCATCGTCTACAAGAATTATCTCTAAATTTTTATACGTTTGGTTTACTACAGATTCTACACATCTGTCAAGATATTTTTCCACACCATATACAGGTATGATTACTGATATTTTTGGAGTCATTTTCTATTTAAATAAGTTATTCAAAAAGCCATTCCACTTGTCAAAAATCACTTGATTCGTATGTGTTTCCCCTAAATGTCTTGCTTCCTTTGCAACTCGTTCTGCAACATCAGGGTTATCCAACAAATACGACATCTTATCTGCTAAAGTATTTACATCTCTTACTGGTACAATAAAACCATTCTTACCATCTTCTATTAGAGTTCTTGCTCCTCCAGGTCTGCAATCAGCCGAAATACAAGGTAAGCCTAAAGACATTGCTTCCATAAGCGCATTAGGCATTCCTTCATAATCAGAAGGTAATACAAAAAGACGTGCTGTACGAATACAGTCGAATATATTTTTTTGACTCGGATGTAATGTTACTCTTACTTCCATACCTAATTGTTTTATTTTCTCCTGCAATTCGTCATGCATATCTCCATCTCCGTAAAAATCAAGATGAATTTCTGGATATCGCGATGCTATCTTGCAGAATGCATCAAGCAATAAATGAGGATTTTTCTGATGATGTAATCTACCTACTGTTACAATCCTATTATCACGTTCCTCTGCAATCGGATATTTATCTTGCGGAACTGTCACAGAATTATGGATTACAATTGCCTTTTGTTTCTTTCTAATATTGAAAAAATCTCTTGCTCCTTCAGATTGGAATACTAAGGCATCTACATGTTGACATGTATAATCCCTTACTTTCCCTAAAATTCCAGAATATTCACTATCATAAGGGTCTCCACGTTCTGAATAAAGAATCTTTCCACAATTACTATTACCTACAAGCAGTGAAAAATAAGCACCTTGTAAATTATAGTTTATAGTTACATCTGGTTTTATCTTCTTTATTGTTTTTTTAAAAGCTATAAAGCGTTTTATGATTCCCAATTTTCCCTTTTCCTTTTCTGCTAAATTATAGATTTTAACATTTTTAGAAATAGGATAATGTGAATTAAACTCATTCAGTACAATCATGTGTACATCATGCCCTCTAATCACCATTTCATTTGAGAGCATTATAATCTGACGTTCCGCCCCTCCAGCTCCGTGAAGGTAAGCAACCGTTGCTATTCTCATTTTTCTGTTTTCTTTATTAAAATATGTGCAGGTACTCCTACAGCTGTTGAACCTGCAGGAACATCACTTACCACTACTGCATTAGCTCCTATTTTCGCCCCTTTACCAATATGAGGATTATTTAATAGAACTGCTCCTGCTCCAATTCTCACATTATCTTCTATAATAGTTGTTTTATGTTTGTCACTTTCGGCTATGGTTACATGTTGAAAAATTGTAACATTACTACCAATTCGTACATTTCGAGCAATAGTTATTCCAGCTAATCCATGAGGAAAATCTATAGGACTATCAATAATGCAGCAATTGTTCATAAGCCCCAGTCCAGTAGTACTACATTTTTTAGATTCTATATGCCTTAAATACATCATCAAAAGTTTACGTTTTATCCCCCCCCGATGCTGCACACACATTCTAAGACGCCAGTAAAGAGGATAATTAAAGGCATTTTGATAACAATGAACTAAGTATTTTATCATATTAAGTCTATTAACAAAAAATTTAAAGCTTAAAATATTTTTCTGCATATTCCTCAAGGGTAGCACCCTCGTAATATTTCGAAGCTTTTTCAAAAACAATGCGTATATGTTCATATAATCTTTCTATTGCTTTCTCATCTGGAAACGTCGGACTACCTCCTGGCATAAATTCGGATGAGTGAAGCATAAACATGATATAATCAGATTCATTATTCATCACCTCATGCTCTAATAGAAAAAGCATCTCGTCAAGATTTTTACCTGTTGGTCTCAACCAAAAGTCCTGCCCAAATACAGAATGCTTGGTATATCTAAGTATACCTTTTACACTTTTATCTTTTAAGAACCCTTTTCTTAAATGTTTTGTTGTTACTGGTACTTCCAACAATTTTTTTTCTAAACCAAGAAAATGTGGCGTAGATTCACTATTTTTATAACAAGTACCCATACTTCCGTTTGTAATACCTGCTGTTGATGACCAGTCTATCCCTGGAGTTGTAGAACAATCAATTTTATAACCGTACTTTACGAGCAATTTCTCATACCTCTTATCCATAGCCCAACGTCCTGCTCTATGAGTTACAATTTTTCTATCGAAAGTTTCCTCTAATAACCTTGTTTGAAAGGCTACCTTAGCCTCCATTATATCGTCTGGATATTCTATCAAATAAGGAAAGTTGTGTGGATTGTCTACACTTAGTTTAAAATCCACAGGAGGATTGTTCACAGCATGCAAGTGCATACCTATCTCACAAGTTCCCTTTTCCAATGCTTCTTTTGCCATTGAAACGAAATAGGTATCTATTGCCATCTCATAATTTGTCAAATAAACAGGTTTAAAACCATACTCCTCACAAAGTAACTGGAACCGAGGCAGAAACCTTGCATTTAGAGATGTTATCTTATCACCATATTTCCAATGCCACAGATTATCGCCTTCTGTATCTATAGTAATTATAAAATTTTTCATATTTTCTTTTCTATTGCTTGATGATAAAAAGTCAATAACTTTTTTATTACATTATTTGTATCATAAATTTCTATTTTTTCAGTATGTTTTTCAGGTTGATTATTTCTATATACTATCACATTTGCCCAATCTGTAGGAGTTGCATCTTTACTCATCCGCCAAACCTTATCTGTTACTACAGCATCGGCAGGAATTGCCTGAGATACAATGCAAGGTAACCCTGCAGCTTGAGCTTCTATAAGTACTATACCAAGACCTTCATACAATGATGGGAAAATAAAAAAATCCATGGTATGAAGAATTTGAGGAATATCAGAACGTACTCCAAGAAACCAAACATCATCTACTATACCTTTTTTTTTGCATAAACATTTTATTTTTTCATAATCCGGACCATCACCCACAAGTATAAGTTTCGAATTTGCTATAATTTTTTTGAGTTCAATAAATGTATCAATAATCAAAGGATGATTTTTCACCTTTAAAAAGCGTCCTATGTGCCCAAGTACAAATTCGTCATCTTTGATTGCTAGCATTTTTCGATATTCATTTCTACAATCTATTCTATACTTAACTAAATCAACACCATTAGGCAATACCAGAGAATCTGTACACTTAAATATTTTATCCGAAATTTCCTTCATCTGCTTGTTTAGGCAAATCTTCTTGATATTGAAGAGACGATAACAGAATCTATCAATATATCTATTTTTACCATAAGAAGTTTTAGAAGGGTCACTATGCAAAGTATGAAATACTGCAGGAATTCTTAGGCCTATAATAGCCAAACTAACAACCCATACAATTGCAAGATGCATGTGAAGCACATCAGGATTGAATTCTTTAATAACCTGACGGATTTGCAAAATTTGAACTAACCTTCCTTTTATACTATTGTCTTGTATATCTTGATTCAAATACTTAACTGGTAAACCTTCCTTATCTATCATATTTTCATAAAGACGATGACCGTTTGATGAAAGAGAAACAAGAAGAATGTCTTCTGTCATTTTCATTTTTCGCAGATAAGTCAACACAACCATCTCTGCACCACCAGTTTGGAGATCTGGTATTATATGTAAAATACGCATTATTAATTATATTTGTTTTAAACTATTATTCACTTTAAGACAAGAAACGACTATAGGAAAAGAAAAAAATATTACTACATTATAAGGGCTATCAACATATTGTCTTTGGTAAAATGATAACAGAAAGGCGAAAAAGAAAAGTAATGATTCTTTTTTTTCTATATGGTATAGCTTACACTTCGAGAAATAATATTTGGAATACGCCCAAAACATAAGAACACATCCAACTATACCAAATTGATAGATCCATACTATAGCCCCTGCTACACCTTTTTCAAGATTAAGATCCTGATGAGAAAGATAACCATTTCCAAACCATAAACTGCCATTTTCGAAAGACGATATAAATGCAGCAGTCATAATATAAGAACTTCTATTATCTCCATGTGTTTCTGAATTGAATAATCGGTTTAGAATTAACTCATCTATAAAACCTCTAAAGAAATAATAAAAAACAAATAGAAACAACAAACTAGCTACAGCAAACTTCATACTCTTAATGTTTGAAATAAACTTCAGAAATGCTAGAACATAAAAAGCCAAAGAAAAAGACAACATACCCGCAATCCAGAATATACACCCCAACCATTTATTAGGCCCCTTGAGAGGTAACAAATATATTAAAAAGCCACAAATTGTACCTATAAAACCAGGTTCTTCCGTCAAACATTGAAATCTAACAAAAGTATCCCCATCCGTAAAAAGATTAAATAGGCCTTGAGTAAATGTTCTTGAATAAATATTATCTTGAAATCGAAGAACGGTACCTAAATTTATAGATTTTCCTATAAATACAAAAAGTACATACTCCAACATTCCCAACATAACTATTATTCCCATAATCTTTACAAACAAATTAAATATTCTGAATTTGTAATCATCACGCAAGCCAATAAAACACGACATATAAAATAAAACCAAGAACGTAGCATTTGAAGGCGTCCTTCCATTAATTAGAGAAGAATAACCATAAAAAAACAAATATGAAAAAAGAATATACATACTATATCTCATATTTGACTTATCAAATATCGTTGTACTTATTAAATATACCAATAATGTCCAGACAATAAATATGGCATAAAATAGAGCACCAATTCTATCATTTGAATATACAGAAAAAGGTGCTAAACAGCTCCAAAGAACCATAAACACAAAGTATAATATATACTTATTTGTGCGTGTATTTTTTTGCAATATCATAATAAATGATTGGATTTTAGTAACTATACTTTCTCAAATTCATCTTAAATAAGACATATTTAACTAATGCCTTTATTCTTCCTTTTGTTGTATAGTCAAAATATTCTTTTAATATTAAAGATATTCCGCCTTCTACATAGTCTTTCCAAAAAGAGTTCCTTTGAACATGTGGCTTACTTGGTGCAAAGGCATTACCTTGTTTTTTGATTACCTCATCTATCGAAACTTCAAGAATTTCCGTTGCCGGTAATAAATCCAATATCTTTTCAGCATTCATACTATGCGTTATAGCCATTGAACATCCCTTGTGATCATCAAAGTCTGGCCTAAAATTCTCTATACCCCAAAAATCCCCCATAGTTATATCAGCAGGTTTATCAACCTTTGCATAAGGACAACTATGACAATAATAGCGAAGACACAAATTCGAAAAGAAAATTCGTGGCCAAATACGAGCAAGTAACGAAAAATCTTCATGGTATTTGCCTTTATAGAGCCAAGTACTTAAGAATCCTGTGTTTCTAACAGCAGGACCTTTACCCCATCCGTATGTCTTATTACGGAATTTATATCCATTTATCTTCTTACCACATTTCCGTTCATAAGCATATACATATTCTTTCCAAATCAAAGGAGACGGCACTCCATGACAAAAGAAATCTATGGTTAGCAGTTTAGAAGTTTCTACTCGTTTTGTTTTTAATGCTGACAGTAACCCTTTTACCTGGCACGAAGTGCCACTAAATAAAACATGATTTCCTCTTTTCAACAGTTCTATTATCTCATTAATGCAAGAACACATATCACTCTGTACATATTTTGAATCTTGCATTCGTTCCACATCCATCCATTGATTACTAACGATATGCTTAGCTGTTAAATTATCATCTAATATACAACCACAGACGTATCCGTTAAGCTTATTGATAAAATAATTTGCAAAAGCAGGGAACAAAGCACCGGATGCCGAATTTTTTCGTACGGACTCATCATGATATTGTAGAGCAAATGCTTTAGGTAAGTATTCTTGTTTTTCTTCTTTAGATGTCAACGCAGGACAAGTACTCACACAAAGACCACAATCAACACATTTTTCAGTGTTAACATGTGGTACCAAAAATCCTTCAGAGTCAGGAAGAAAACTAATTGCTTGCTTTGAACAGACAGATGCACAAGCTTTACAACCACTACATGTAGTTGATGTCATATTTATATGTTTCATTGTTTACAGTCTTCTATAATTTCCTTTATATATGAAAGAGACTCTTGACGAAACTCACAAATTTCAGAGGATACTCTATCATAATCTATTACATAAGATAAATTTGTATCTTTGTTAAGATAACATTCCTGTATTGATAGTTTCTGAAGTATGGACCCTACACGATTAGTGTAGTTATCAGTCCATACTGGTTTATTAAAATAAAGTGAAAACAAAAGGCCATGAAATGAGCCTGTAAATACCGCTGAAGCATTTTCAAAATAACCAATCCATTCTGCTGGTGATAGCGGAGATATATTTATAACACCTTTTATTGCTCTAGACCAGTTCATCAATATAACTTTAAGCCCATGTTTCGATGCATATTTTTTTGCAGCTTCGATATTATCTTTAGATGGAAAATAAACAAGGACATAATTGGTTTCTATTGGTTCCTGTGATATTTTTTCCCAAATATTAGTCTCAAGTAGCATTGTAGGATCACAAACAAGTCTACTTTTTATACCTATATTGTTCAAAGTTCTACAAGTATCTGACTCACGAACTCCTATAAGCGAATATCGAGAAAGGTATTTCTTTACCATAGAAACATCTTTATCATCCCACTCAGCTCCTATTGATGAACCATAAGCATAACATTTCTGTTTTATCCTAATGAAATCACAGAAATAAGTCCAATCATAATCTGTTACATGTAAATTCCAAATCATATCAGACCCAGATATAATAGCATTATATTGTTTTACTGAGTCACATATTGTATCTTTAGTATATACATTAGTACTGTATACACCATTTTTCTTCATAAACGCTTGACATTTCTTTATTTTCCTTTGAGTCTTAGGCCATAACAAAATCCTAATTAGGAAATTTTTCAAAGGATTACCAGTATCAGGTGACTTTAACTCACGTTTCTCAATATTTTTGCAGGTATAATCAATCAAATCGCAATCAACGCCTAATTGCCGAAAAGCCATACATAAAGAGTAAGCCTGCAATAAAGCTCCTACATTTGGTATGTTATGAAAAGTAAGAATTCCGAATTTCATAATTTAAATATTTTGTTTTTGATGTTATTTAATATTCTCTTTGCGTACTTTTTGTCATCACTATTCAATACTATAATATAAAAAGTAAATGTCATTAGTACTACCGACAACGAGCAACTTAAAAGGAAATATGGAGCACCTGTTAAGGATTCTTTACTTAGACAACATATTGCCAAAACAACTATTCCAAGTGCACATATTATCTTCAAGTTAGTAATAAATAATATGCGAAGGTTAAATTCCTTCATACTGCGTTTTAACATTAAAGCTCTTGCTATAACAGCTAAGAAAGAAAAAACTATACAAACTACAACTGTCATTTCAGGGACTGCACCATAATATAATAAAATATATGATAGAGGAAGAGTCAAAACACGAAGTGTAAACTCAACAATCTGGTACATTGATTGACGACCTGTTGCAAGAATTGTTAATATCACGGGCTCACTTGATACATTGAGTACAGAATCCACCATTACAAGTTGTAAAAATATCACAGCCTTATCAGGAACATCACCTAACCAAACTTCTAAAACCGCATTTGCATTAAAAGCAAGAGGAATAGCAAAAACAGCCATCAAAAACACACAAATAATGGTGATTCTATTTATCAAAGTATTTAATCCTTGGTACTCACCATTAGCATGTGACTTATATATCTGAGGTTTGGCTGCCGTAAAATACCCATCTGAAAATCTTTTTATAGATCCTTCTACCTGAAAGGCCACTGCTCTTGCTGCATTAATTGCAGGATTAAAAAAGCTATTTAATAAAACATTAATACCTTGCGAACGTAATACTGACGATACACTACCAAAAAAATACCATGAAATAAACTTAAAAATCTCGGTAAATTCAGTCTTATTCCAATATAAATGATATTTAGATTCTGGATAATTCCTACGGCAGTAAACATAATAAAATACCGTTAGCAATATACTAATAACAGTCGATGCAATAGCATAGAATATTAGTTTATCTGATGATAGAAAAATGAGAGATAAAGCAACCCCAAGTTTTAATACTGACTCTATTATACCAATATAGGCAAATGCGGACATATGTTCATGCGTTATCATTAATGCATTGTATGGAATCATTAAAAAGGTTGCACCTAAAGTGATGATTGATAATTGATATACTATATTCGCTGCAAAAAGGCGGTCTGCGGGTATAATCATCTTATTGTTAACATACCACAATCCTATCGTCTCAAGCAGCAATACCGCTATCAAAACTAATACTCCAAAAACTGTAATATTCAAACAAAAGCATCTATTTAGCGAACTATTATCATTTTTAACAATCTCCCTTGAAAAAAATCTATTGGATGCTGCTGTTAATGATCCTGTCAAAAATGAACATAAAGCAACAACGCTACCTACAACATTGTAAATACCGAAATCTATAACTCCTAATTCTCTTAGCACTATACGCACAGAGAATAATCCTACAATCATTATGAAGAACATTCTAATATATAAATATATCGTGTTCTTCAATATTTTTTTATTATCAATTACTGTTGTCATTAAATTTTATCGTTTATAAACTCTTTGCACTATTTCTTTTTGTCTTTTACCAAGGCATGTGGTATCAAAGACACATTGTTCTATTCGAACATCTGGATTCGGATTAAATTCAATAATAACCACATTACCCTCTTTATCAACTGTAACGTCCCATCCTACTAAATCAAACATCGGTAATAACGAATGTGCATTCAATACAGTAGATACTATTTTCTCGAATGACTCAATCTTATAATGACTTACATCAATACCAGATTCTGTTTTGGTGCCTTTATAATATGGATACACTCTTACAATACGATCAAGGTATCCATCTTGACTTATTCTTCCACAATATCCCCCAGAGTAAGCATTATCAACCACCTTACCGAGTTTTCCTATTCGGATATACGAAGAGAGAAACAGGATTTCTTGTTTATCTCTATTCCTGTATGTATGTACGCGAAGGGTGTTACATGAAGTAGGATTCAAGCATTGTAGATTATCACATTCATGAATTTTCTCTTCAATAACGAAATTATTTCCATATTTTGATTGGTATTTATCTATAAAGGTTCTAACATCCTCTTTGGAATCATTAACACAACCATTTATTACATCAAAGGACATTACTCCATTTCCACCATCAGTTCCTTTGGATGGTTTAATAATGCAATCCTCTACATTTAGCAATCTTTTTATAAAATCATTAAATGTAACTTCCTTCCCCCCCCAGCCAGCTAATTCTGGCAAAATATAAACACCATTAACACATTCGGCGACTCTATTGGGTATACAAAATCCATGTAATAATTGTCTATACAAACCTTTGTCATCAAAATATATTTGTAACTTACTTGGGCTTAATGTATTTTGAACATGCATACAGACCTCAAAAGGCTCGTATTCTGGTTTAAAGACACCAGATATTGAATATAATAATTGATGCCACTTTGTAGATACATTTTTTCCAGTTAAAGGTTTCCAATACTCTTGAATTTGCCTTACTTGACTAGAACTGAGTTGTTTAACAGTACAATGTTTTGTCACATCTTTCCATATGGCCTCTAAAGCCTTATTTTGATCATACTGAACTAACTTGTTTTTTAGCAAGTTGTAAATCTTAAAAATAATTGTCTTCATTGTATATTGTTTTTTATATTATGAATGTATCACGAATTAATCGGTAGTGATTTAAAGCTGCCCATGCAGGGCGCATTGTGGTATTTAGCATACCATTCTGCAAAGCATCTCAATCCCTCTCTCAGACTTGTGCTTGGTTTAAATCTAAAGTCTTGTTCCAAGGGGGTTGTATCAGCATAAGTTACAGGTACATCACCTGGTTGCATTGGTACAAGTTCTTTGTGAGCTTCAAAGTCATAATCTTTAGGTAGGACTCTTGCACGTACAAGTTCTTCTTGGAGGATTGTTACGAAGTCAAGGAGGTTTTCGGGGGAATTATTACCGATGTTGTATACCTTGTATGGAGGGATTGGAAGACCGTCTTCTCCATTCTGTTTCTCTGGAGCGTGCTGCATAATACGAACTACACCTTCTACAATGTCATCTACAAAAGTGAAGTCGCGTTTGCAGTTGCCATAGTTAAAGATCTTGATTGTCTCACCTTTAACAAGCTTGTTGGTGAAACCGAAATATGCCATGTCGGGACGACCTGCTGGACCATATACGGTGAAGAAACGGAGGCCTGTAGAAGGAATGTTGTAGAGTTTGCTGTAGGCATGAGCCATAAGTTCATTGCTCTTCTTGGTGGCTGCATAAAGAGACACGGGGTTGTCTACCTTGTCGTCTGTAGAATAAGGAACCTTCTTGTTGCTACCATATACCGAAGAGGATGAGGCATATACAAGATGTTCTACTTCGTGATGACGACAAGCTTCAAGGATATTATAGAATCCTATAAGGTTGCTTTGAATATAGGCATCGGGATTGGTTATGCTGTAACGCACTCCTGCTTGGGCTGCAAGGTTTACTACTACGGCAATGTTATTTTTACTGAAGATTTTCTCAACTGCATCTTTGTCTGCAATTGAGGAATGAACGAAGGTCCAATCACGATTTAAATCCTCTATTTCTTTCAAGCGTTCATACTTGATGTTAACGTCATAGTAATCGGTTATTGAGTCTATACCTATTACTTTGATGTTTTGTACATCGTGAAAAAGACGCTTTACGAGGTTGCTACCAATAAAGCCAGCAGCACCTGTTACAAGAATGGTTTTACCTTCTAAGTTTATATTGTTCTCTACCATAAGTTAGTCTCTTCTGAAAATGTCACGTGTATAAACTTTTTCTCCTACGTCTTTCAAGCAATCATCAAAGCGGTTGGCGATGATGGCTTTGCTCTGTGCTTTAAATTCGTCAAGGTTATTTACGATTTTGCTGCCAAAGAAGGTTGTTCCGTTTTCAAGAGTTGGTTCGTAGATGATTACTTCTGCACCTTTTGCTTTAATACGCTTCATGATACCTTGGATAGCAGACTGACGGAAGTTGTCGCTATTTGACTTCATGGTCAAACGGTATACACCAATTACACAATTGTATTCCTTGCTTGCATCCCATTGACCATTTTCAGTATAATAGCCAGCTTTGCGGAGTACAGCATCAGCAATGTAATCTTTGCGAGTCTTGTTTGACTCAACAATGGCAGACATCATGTTTTGTGGTACATCTTGATAGTTTGCGAGGAGCTGTTTGGTATCTTTCGGCAAGCAGTAGCCACCATAACCAAATGATGGGTTATTGTAATGTGTGCCAATACGTGGGTCGAGACCTACACCTTCGATGATGGCTTTTGAGTCAAGTCCTTTTACTTCGGCATAGGTATCGAGTTCGTTGAAATAGCTAACACGGAGGGCAAGGTAGGTGTTGGCGAAGAGTTTTACAGCTTCGGCTTCTTTCATGCCCATAAAGAGGGTTTCGATGTTTTCTTTGATGGCTCCTTCTTGCAGGAGGGCTGCAAATATTTTGGCTGCTTCTTTCAACTTCTCTACATCGGTTACGGATTCGATGGCGTTGTTTTCTGCTTCGAATTCGGGTCTGTCAATAATCTTGGGATAGCCTACAATGATACGACTGGGATAGAGATTGTCGTAGAGGGCTTTGCTCTCGCGAAGGAATTCGGGTGAGAAGAGTATGTTGAATTTCTTGACGCCTTTTTGTGCGTATTTTAGGTAGAGGTTGCGAGTGTAACCAACTGGAATGGTTGACTTGATGACCATGATGGCATCTGGGTTGACTTCTAACACTAAGTCGATTACTTCTTCTACATGGGTGGTGTCGAAGTAGTTCTTTATAGGGTCGTAGTTGGTAGGAGCTGCAATTACCACAAAGTCGGCATCAGCATAAGCTGTTTTACCATCGAGTGTGGCTACAAGGTTTAATGGTTTCTCTGCCAAATACTTTTCGATATAATCGTCTTGGATGGGAGAAATATTGTTGTTGAGTTTTTCCACCTTTTCAGGGATTACATCTACTGCTGTTACATGGTGATGTTGCGATAACAAAGTCGCAATACTAAGTCCTACGTAGCCTGTACCTGCTACGGCGACTTTAATGTCTTTAAAATCTCGCATATCTTTTGTTGTTTGTTTTTCTATCAACAATTTCTTAGAAAATATCGTGGTAAGGTTGTCCTTGTTTAAACACACGATATTGATGTTCCCCATCGCAGTATCGCTCTGCGTTTGCCGTCTTTCGGATGGGGAATACAGACTTAAGTATTAAGGTAAGCAGTCAATTTAGGGCATACTCCAAAGAGCAGGCTCTTTTCTGTGCCTACCTTTATTGACTTTGTAAAAATTCGATTGTAAATTCACATTGTGGACTATTCCAGTCCGATACAAGAGGGTAGGAGTGAAGGATAATCCCTGCAACTCTCAAAGATTTTTTTGAAATATTTACCAAGGTAGTTCCAAACTGAACTGCCATGAAGCTTCACCGTGCTAATGATACTATAGCTGCCATTTGAGCACCTAAATCACTTCCAAAATGAAATGAGTTGTTGCGTGCTGTGGGTAAGCAAATTATTGTTCAGAAAAAAATGACTGAAGGGATTGACCATGAGGTAAAGCCTCTGTTTGGTACTTGAAATAAAAGCGTTCTAAATCTTCGTCGCGGTACATATTTTTAAAATTTTTGTTCAACGCAAAGATATGAACTTCAGAGGATTTCTCTAAATTGACTGCTTACATCATGACTTTAATGAAGAACTCTGAATCTTAATTGCCATCAATTGGATATTGATTAAGCGTTAGCGTATGTTGCTTATTCATACAATTTATTACTATCACGCAACCTTTGCTTAATCCCCTTTAAAATCATGTCAGCCCAATGCTCATAGTTATTCCTCAACTCCTCTTTCTTTTCATTAGAAAAACCAGAGTGTTCAATGTAATATTTCAGACATTCAACTGCCGTCTTCTTGAGTTTATCAAGATCAGAACTATGAACCTTACCAATAATGAGCTTCTCTGTAATTGTGCAAGATATATAGCCATTTAAAAAGGCGATGCATATGTCTTTTGGTTCTAACTGTTCCATTTTAGTATATGTTTAACTTCTGTTGGTTTGAGATGTTTCCATATTGCTATAATCACCGTCTTAGTAAAAATATCCAGTTTATCACACATACGCAATCTTTCCACGCTCTGGCAACGTAATGAAGCGAGAGTTGAAAAGTGTATCAGGCACTTTCTTTTGCAACAATTCGAAGAAGTTGCGGTCATGTGTTGTCAATACAATCTGTTTGTCCATTGAAAAGGCTACATTTCTCAAAAGGTCTATGATGGAAAGAATATTGATGTCATCCAAAGCTTGGATAGGATCATCAATGAATATACAATCCATGTTTTTCCCTTCATTATCGGTAGCAAACAATGCTTTTGCTAGAAATATACAAAAAGAAAGAATGTTCATTTGGGCTGTACTGAAGTACAAGTTTGGGACAATGCTTTCCTTACCATCTTCCTTGCTACTTAATAAAATTTTTAGTCGTGGATTTTTTAGCTTGAAATCACACTTAAATTGTATTTCCTTGTAATCAGGGTGCGGGTCAATGGCATTGTACAATCTATTGATAAGATCTAATTCAAAATAACTTTTTACAAATTTTTCAAGGTAATATTGAATACCATCTATCTCTTCCTTAATAGTTTTCTCTAAATGTTTTATCTTTTCTTCTTGTTCTCTCAAATCATTAAGTTCTGTCTCTATACGTTTATTACCCAAAAATGTTTCAATAAGATGCAGAACCGAGATATAATTACCTAATGCCATTTGTCGTTTCTCTTGTTCTGCCTTCAAAGTCTTCTGTTGCTTGAGTCCTTGTTCAAATTTAGAGACAATTTCCTGGTCAGAAGATTGAGTATGAGTTTCGATTAAACGGCATTCTGCTTCAAGATACTCTAGTATCTGTATTCTTTCCTTCTCAATTTTCTGCATCTGCGCTATTCTTTCATCATATTGCTTTTGTAATATATCTATTCGTTCAACAAGCACTTTTTTTTCTTTCAGAATAGCTAATTCTTGATTTGATTTTTGAATTTCTGTTTTAATCTTTACTTGTTTTATATTCTCCTCTTTGAGTAATTCTTTCCATTGTGAAAACGTTTCATCTGTCAAACGAGCATTTTCCAACTTGCTAACATATCCGATATAGAAATCTCCAGATTTGATAGTTGAAATTTCTTCGTATGCTATTTCTATATATTTTTTTATTTCTGTAAGTTGAAACTCTTTTTTAGAAAGTTCCTCTTCAAGTGATTTCAAACAACCTTGTTTTTGAAGAATGCTATTAGCATACATTTCCTTATTAGCTTCTAACACTTGACGTATCTTGTCTTCAGGAATATCAGCCAACTCGGTGTATGATTCTTTTAAATGACTTTGAATTTTTTCTACACCAATAGTCAATTCAGATATACTCTTAGTCGTTTTATCTAAATTGAAATTTGAATCCTTTAGTAGAGCCTCTGTTTTCTGCAACTGTTCATCAACAGCAGCTATCAAATCTGTAAAAAGTTTCTCTTTTTTAGAATTAAGTTCTACCTTGGAAGAAACAAGAAGTTCTCTCTTTTGAATATCTAATTGCAAGGACTTCTCTACAATTGTATTCGTTGATATACTTTTTAAAAGAACTTCTTGAGAATGATAATCATAGCCACACAAAGGGCACACTCCTCCTTCTATTTTTGAAAGAATAGCACGTGAGTTGGCAACTAATGTTTCTATATCTCCAAGGTAGCTTTTCTTTTCAGCAATCGAATTATCTACATCTTTAATTTCTTTGTCTATTTTCCCAATTTCATTTAAGACATCAACGATCCCTTTCATTTCTTTTACGAACAAGTTATCAGTAAAGTTAACTCTTCGTTCGCATAAAGTTTCGTATAGGGAATGAAGTTTGCTTAACTTGCTACGTAACGATAAAACTTCCTTGTCTAAATCTTCTTTTTTAGATTGAGCAATTGCCAATTTCTTAGACTCTTCATCAAGTGAAATTCTTAACTTGCTCATTTCCTTATAACTTTCGTGAAGATGCTTCAGTTTCTCAATTACAGCAATTTGTTTTTTCGCAAGGTTAGACAATTCATCTTGCAAAAGAGATAATTGCTTGATGATTATATCTTTGTTTTTTAAAACTTCATCGATTTGGGCATTCTGTTTTTTTACATATAGTTCCTTACTTGTTAATTCTTTTGCTATTTCGCAGAATTGCGCATAATGTACAATCAAGAATTTTAACCTGTCGTTTTTCTCTTTTGATTCTACTTCAAGTTCTTGCAACCTAATCAACTGCTTTGACAATTCCGTATATTTTTTAATGTCAGCAATACGATGCAAAAGTTCATTTACGTCTTCTTGAATTGCATTCTTTCTTTCAACAAGTGAAGGAAGCTGATAGATACTGGTCAATTCTTCTGTACCACTTTCCACTTTTTGGTAAGCAGTAATTAAAGATATCAACACCTCATGCTGTTTAGAAGTTTGCTCTTGCCAAATCTTTGCTTGAATCATGAGTTCCTTCAAGTCTTTTTCTGAAAAAGACTCTTTGATGTCAACAGAGATACCTACAGAATTTAAAGATGATAAAACATCTGATAGTTTTGCTTTCCAATCTATATCTTCAATCTCTTGATTCAACTGGGCTGTTTTTTCTTTTATTTTTTTGTCCAATGAATTGATTCGCAGACCGTAACTTTTGTCCTTCTCTTTTAACCAAAGCCTATAATCCAATAATCCTTCAGTCTCTTTAAACCTTCTTGTAAATATCTCGAATCGACTTTTGGCATCCTTATTTGAAATAAATTCAGAAAAGAAGTCTTGTGACAGAATGGCATTTGTGAAGAATGCGTTTTCTCCAACACCTTGTAATATTTGATATTCTTCATTTGGTTTACAAGTCCGTTCAATGGGGGGACGGTCATCAAATTCCATCTTTACAAAAACTTTTTCGCCAGGTAAGTTCTTATTATGAATAAAGGATTTCTTTCCTGAGTGAGTTCTGTCCTCACTAGCATTTTCTGAAAGTTTATCATCAAGACGATGAATCTTCCCTGTCATACAGAATTCCATTGAATCGAAGAAACTTGTTTTTCCAAATCCATTAGGTGCATAAATGGCAATGAAATTTGCAGGTTTTCTACTGTCTTTTTTTGCTGAAAAATCAACGGTCTCGTCTTCAAAAAGGCGGAAAGCATGTATGTTTACCTTATTTATCTTCATTGCTATGATATATCTTTAAGAGTTCTGGATTATAGTCATACATTGCACATTTCTCTTTCATTTGCTCTGTAGGTTTTATAATATACCTTATGTACAAGTCTATTAATTTTTCCGCACCTTCTTTTATGTCACTTTCGTTGACTATGATTTTACGAGAGGATATAGTATCATGCTCTATTTTGTATTTCAGCGAACGATCTATCTTGTTTTTATTTTGAACAACATAAAAAAGATAAAAGTTCCAACGAGTAAACTCATCTATATCTTCAATTTGATAGTCATGAATCAAAAGATTTCTGAAATCTTTCCACAGTTGGCTCAGCTCTTCTTCTGTGAGAACAGGAGTTACAGCTACAACAATATCTCGACCGATTCCAAAACAATCATTTTTACAAACATTAAGGGTGATTTCCATACCTATACTTCAATAATTTGTTTTAATTTGTCACGATAATGAGCTATCGTTACAGGATTTATTGTATTGGCACAATCTTTAACTGCAACCTCAAATATGTTGTTATTAATGATTGTCATTTGGCTGAACACGTTCGAACGTGACCTTGAAATATCATTTTCACAGATGATTTCCGCCTTTCTTAAGTCTGGAACTTGCGCTTTTGGGAGTGCAAAACTTCCATAGAATACTGTCTCATTGAGTCCTCCTACAACAAGATACGCTCCCTTAATTTTTCCAACTACTAACTTGGGTTCAAGTTTTTCTCTTACTTCGTAGACATCTAATTCTTCATTAGAGTAGCAATAGTGGAATTTCTCATACAAAGAAACTATTGCTTTTTCGCAATCAGGCTCATTTAAATCAAGCAAAGCAATAACACCAACTATAAATAAGGTGAATGCTTGCCAATATCTTTGGTCTAAACTTTCCAATTTAGTATCTTTACTGATTTTCCCATCCTGTTTCAAAACATCAAATATGCGAATAGGAGACCATTGCTCAACTATGGCTTTATATTGGTCTAAATCAGATGCGAATTGAGCAGTTCTATCGTTTACAAAACGTTCACGACTGAAGTCAAATACCCATCCAACCATCTTACCGAAGTGACTTAAATCAAATTTAAGGACTGGTGGTAACTTTTTTTCATCAATAAGTTGCAAAAAGAGTGATATAGGTATCATTCCACACTTGCCAAGCATTTCCTTTTTGTCATGCATGGCAGACTGAGTATGAATACCAACCAGTTTACAATCTTTATTGAAAATACCACCTCCAGACATACCTTTGATCTCATTTTCTTTATTCTGTAAATCATATTGATATTCAACAATATCTATTTCACTGTTACTATCAAAATGTGTAATATGCAGTACTAATATATTTCCTATTTTATCTTCTGCGTCCCTTCGACATTTTGGGAAACCTATATGGAAACATCCTATTCTATCAGAAGATATATAAAGATGAGGAACATCTATGTCACGTTTCACAACCAATACTGCAATATCATTGTCTACTTGTTCGGAGACTTCAACACTTTGAATGGTAAAGACATGTGCCTGTTTACTATTTAACTCATCATAACTGATGGTTATTTTGTCTAGTGGCAGTATGTTTTTACCTTCATCTAACACAACATGTCTGCATGTAAACACATACAAAATGTCCTTATCTAATGGAGAAACAAGAACACCTGTCCCATCATTAACCCTAACTGTTAGTTTTTGTTTTATATCGTCTATTCTAAGCATGATATAGTAGTAAAAACACGTTCCTTCAAATTAGGGAAATCCATAAAGTCTTGCTTGGTAAACAAGCTGTCCATACGTTCCCCATAATTGAAGCCTATAATAGAATCTGTATTACAGATTATTTGAGCAATCACCTCTTTATCTGGATGCCCAAAGAAATCACCATTGGTAGAAACAAGAAATGTATCAGCATGAACCATCTGTATAAAGGTTGGACAAAAATTGTTCTTACTACCATGATGTGAGAGTTTTATGATTTTGTATCTGATGGGTTGTTCTTGCTTTGGATAAAAGCAATCAAGACCATTCATAATATCTTTTATATGAGCATCACCAAGCAACAAAATCTTATCACCATCTGTTGTTGAGAGTTCAAAAGCAATGGAAGCTCTATTCTCATTTGTGAGGGTTCCATTCTTCCATGATTGAGCTGCTAATTCTTTTAATGAGACAGAATATGCACCATTGGCAGTACCTGTATTTTGCAATGAAGCACTTATCTTCTCGGCAATGCCGTTTCGATATTTTGATAAGGGAGCTAACACTTTGATATGGAAGGGTCCTCTATCAAATTCTTCTCCTTGCACTATATTATTATTATAGCAGCGTCCTTTGTCTCTCCACAATTCAAGTAATTTCCCTGCTTGGGTTGGAGAATTTTGCAAACTGGATTTATCGGATAGAATAACATCGTCATTCATCCAGATTTCTCTCACAAAATCTTCTTTAGGAAACTCATCTTCAAACCATTCTATGATTCCTCCTATATGATCATCGTCAACATGCGTAACAATAAGCAAATCTATATGTTTATTCTCTTCATGTAACTTGTCTATCAATAGTTTCAATGGTTTATCTGGATTTCTTCTGTCATGCAAATCCTGATAAGTTTGGGCGATACCTCCATCTATGAGAATATTGTAATCGTATGCAGAAACGAATATACAATCACCATGTTCTGCAGGAAGTAAAGATATATTTATTGCCATATTTTTTGTTAATGCTCAATTTAGGGAATTCCCCTTTGTATAGGCATTTTTTTCAAGTGTCTATATATTTAGTAAGCAGTCAATTTAGGGCATACCCCAAAGAGCAGGCACTTTTCAGTGCCTACCTTTATTGACTTTGTTAAAAATTCGATTGTAAATTAACATTGTGGACTACTCCAGTCCGATATAAGAGGGTAGGAGTGAAGGATAAACCTTGCACCCCTCAAAGATTTTTTTCACCCTCAGAGTAGGTCTTTTAGTCTTGGGTCAAGGTGGTCCACCATATTTTCGATTTCGCTTATGCTACGTTTAGGGTCCCTTTGACTGTTCCAATCCTTAAAAGTGCGACTGTTGCGGTCAACAAAATGATTGGAGACGATAATCCAATGTCTCTTTTGACCTTCTGGGCATCTGATAAGTCTACGGTGCAAGAGTGTCTTTATGAGATAATATAGCTGGCTTTGTGCACCTATCCACTTTACTTTAACGGAAGATGGTTTGCCACCAAAAATTGCACAAAAATCTTCAGGGGTAGTGTTTTCGTCCAGCCATTCATTCTTAGTCAGTTTTTGGCGCAGAAAGTCCCAACGTTTCCATGCATTATTGTCTTGATAGTTATAGACGAATACGGCATCCGTCACTGTTGACTTCTTGCTTGTGCTTTGCTGCTGTTTGCGCATGGTATTGACCGTTTCCGTGACAACTCTGCTGCGTTCTGGGTTCCTCATGTGTTTGTAGATGCGTTCCTTGGCTTCCATCCATTTCGGATCTGTCACTCCATAGAGTAGTTCAAGCAGCATGTCGTATACGGGCTTTATCTCTTCGTATTTGGCGTTTTTGTCAAGACAATACTCCACAATCGTGTCGAAATTGATTCTTGAAGCTATTGTTTCCTGTTGGGCATCATTGGGCGTACACTGCGAACTGTCGACGCTGGTAGTTGTAATGCCTTCTTTCGTTTTCTGTGCCGCATCAATAATAGCTTGAGCTTTTTCTTTTGCAACTTGAAGTTCTGGATCGACAGATGCAGGTTCTGCCTTGCTCATCAAATCAAGCGAGTTGCTAAGATGATTATGGTATCTATAACCACCTCCCAATATTTTACTTCTTCCAACGGCATTTTTTTTATCTCTTTTGCCACTGGAGATATCTTTGCGAAATGCCTTGTGACGTTTGTTAGGCATTTGTCCCAAACGATAGCGTTCTGTATCTGCCGATGCTACTTTTATGGGTTTACCGTTGGCATCAACCACTAAAATAGCATTTTGGGCTTGGTCGAAATATCTTTTGGCTTCTCCTATATCATACAAATCGCGTATGTAGGTAGCCATTACAGGATTGTGACCCTTTTTCTGCAAATCGACATACACGCCAGCCATAGCACGGGATACATCTTTGGGGGACAGATTCGCTTGCAGCCTACGTCCCAATGCTTTCACTGCTTTTTGTGGTTCAGGTGAAAGTGTTAGCGATTTGGCTATCGCACTGCTACTAATTGCATTGACTGGGGGACATTGCGCCAAAGTGCGTCTCTGTCCCATTCCTAATGTTCGGCATATTCCCATTTTCGGCATAACTTTCGGCTTTAGGAATTTATTTTTAATTTTTTTTCTCTGAGTTAGATTTAGCTTGATTCTCAAGTGGTTGCAACGAAATTATTTTCATGTAATAAGTCTGATAATCTTCGGCATTCGGCAGTAAAGTCTTTATATGCCGAAGGTTTTTGCAGTGTATTATAGAGGCCGTCACCTAAAAGAAACGTCCCAAAATCAACTTTTATTAACTCCTAAAAAATTATTAACAATGAAACTGTATCGCAGTCCAACCAACAATTCCGACGGTATATTTTCCGTATCGTTCTCCGTTCGAGCTCCGTTCATCCTCCGTTCATCCTCCGTTCATCCTCCGTTCATCCTCCGTTCATCCTCCGTTCAAGCTCCGTTCTTCGATCGAAGATCGATCGAAGAATGATCGAAGAAATATCGGAGAATCATCGGAGGCAAGACGGAGATGTATCGAAACTCTAATGGGATTCCAAGGGAAAGGCGACCCGAACAAAAACTTTTTCTGACCTCATTACTTTTTGTACGCCCAATATACAACTTTGACCCAAGTAAATAGTCGTTAACATTGGCGCGTGATGCCATAGCCCCTTATAGGTAGGGTGTTCAATTATCCTTTCAAAATGCGTTTGATGTCGTTGAGTTTGTTAAGAGCCTCGAGTGGTGTAAGGTTGTTTACATCAAGATTCAGCAATGTGTCGCGAATTTGACTGAGTACGGGGTCATCGAGTTGGAAGAAACTGAGCTGCATGCCCTCTTCGCGCTGCGTGTTGCTTTCGGCACGAGGCACACTTGTTCCTGCTTGAGCACCAGCCTTTTCAAGATCGGCAAGAATGCTTTCGGCACGTTTCACAATGCTTTGTGGCATACCTGCCAAACGAGCCACATGAATACCAAACGAGTGTTCTGATCCTCCGCGTTGCAATTTTCGCAAAAATACCACACGACCATTCACTTCGCGCACCGACACATTCCAGTTTTTGATGCGGGGGAAGAGTTTTTCCATTTCGTTCAACTCATGATAGTGCGTAGCAAAGAGTGTGCGAGCGTGTGCTTTAGGATTTTCGTGGATATACTCCACAATAGCCCAAGCAATAGAGATGCCGTCGTAGGTAGATGTGCCACGTCCCAATTCATCAAAGAGTACCAAAGAGCGCTCCGTAAGGTTGTTCATGATGTTTGAGGCTTCGCTCATTTCAACCATAAACGTACTTTCGCCTACCGAGATGTTGTCGCTTGCACCAACACGGGTAAAAATTTTGTCGACCACGCCAATGTGGGCAGATTCGGCAGGAACAAACGACCCGATTTGTGCCAAAAGGGTAATCAATGCGGTTTGACGCAGCAAGGCACTCTTACCCGCCATGTTAGGACCTGTGACAATGATAATTTGCTGTTTCTTAGTGTCTAATTCTACCGAGTTCGACACGTATTCCTCGCCCGGAGGCATAAGGGTTTCGATTACAGGATGTCTGCCTTCGCGTATGTCGAGCGTCAAACTATTGTCAACCACAGGACGCACGTATTGACGTTCGCGTGCCACACAAGCCAAACTCTGCAAACAATCGAGTTGGCTTAATGCTGCGGCATCGGTTTGTAGCTGGGTGACATAGCGTGCCACCTCGCGCACCAACTCAGCATAGAGTTGCACTTCAAGTTCGGCAATGCGATCTTCTGCCCCTAAAATTTTGTCTTCATACTCCTTCAGTTCCTGTGTAATATAGCGCTCGGCTTGTGCCAAAGTTTGCTTTCTAATCCACGTTTCGGGCACCTTGTCTTTATACGTGTTGCGCACTTCGATGTAGTAGCCAAACACATTGTTGAAGCCAATTTTAAGGCTGGGGATGCCCGTAGCGTCACTTTCGCGTTGCTGAATTTTTAGCAAATAGTCTTTGCTCGAAGTTGAAATGTGGCGCAAATCGTCTAGTTCCTCGTTCACACCATCGGCAATGACGCCACCTTTATTTACGAGTATGGGCGGATCAAGGCAAATGGTATGCTTAATGCTGTCGCGCAAGGGAGTGAGTGCATCCAGTCGTTCTGCAATTTGTTTAATCGCAAGGCATTCAGCATGTGCGCAAGCATATTTAAGTAGAGCTGTGCTTTCGAGTGCTGCACGCAGTTGTTGCAATTCGCGTGGATTAACGCGTCCCACAGCCACACGACTCACAATGCGCTCCATATCGCCAATTTTGGGCAGTTCCATTTCGCACAACTCGCGGAAGTCGGGATGACGGAAAAAGTGTTCTACACCATCTTGTCTGTCTTCAATGGCTTTTACTTCACGCAGGGGGAAGATGAGCCAACGATGCATCATGCGTGCGCCCATAGGCGTGAGGGTGCGGTCCATTACTTTAAGCAACGAGGTGCCCCCTTCTGCCATAGGTTGTGTGAGTTCGAGGTTGCGTGTGGTGAAGCGATCGAGGCGCACGTAGTGATCTTCCTCAATGCGTCGTAGTGACGTGATATGCGAGGTTTGGGTGTGCTTGGTCATTTCCAAGTAACACATAATGGCACCTGCAGCCACTAAGCCATCTTTAAGGTGGTCAACGCCAAAGCCTTTGAGGTTTTTTACTTGAAAGTGCTTGGTAAGACGTTCGTGGGCAGTTTGTGGGGTAAATGCCCAATCGTCGAGCTCGAACACAAAGCCCTTGTTGCCATAAAGTCCCTCATAACGTCCGCGCAAACCGTGTTGCACCAATACCTCTTTTGGCGCAAAACCTGCCAACAGTTTGTCTACATATTCGGCAGTACCTTCTGCCACGAGAAACTCACCCGTAGAAATGTCGAGAAAGGCAATGCCCACCGCCGAAGCACCGAAGTGTACGGCAGCTAAGAAGTTGTTTTCGCGTGCGTTGAGCACATTGTCGGTCATAGCCACACCAGGAGTAACTAACTCTGTGATGCCACGTTTAACTAACTTTTTGGCAAGTTTAGGGTCTTCGAGTTGGTCGCAAATCGCCACACGATAACCTGCACGGATAAGTCGGGGCAAATAGGTGTCGAGCGCGTGGTGCGGAAAGCCCGCCATCTCGGTTGCAGCAGCCTGTCCCTTGTTGTTGCGGCGTGTTAAGGTAATGCCTAATACCTGCGAGGCGGTTACAGCATCCGCATCGTAGGTCTCGTAAAAGTCACCGCAGCGAAACAGCAGCACGGCATCAGGATTTTTTGCCTTGAGGTCGTAAAACTGCTTCATCATAGGGGTAAGATTCTCTGCCATTTCTTTATAAGGGGTTATTGGGTTAAAGGGATATTGGGGGGATAATAAGGGGTTGGAAAAATTAGGCGTGTTAGGGGTTATTGATTTAGGAGGTTAAAAAGTAACTTCTTGCCTATTCGCAACTTTAGTAACCTTTTTAACCTCCTAACCTAACGCTGGGTAGTTCTAAAAAAATGATTTTAAATTTCTAAAATTCTGCTAGACGCTTTGCACCCTCTTGCATGTGTCTTGACATCAGTTTGCTCAGTCACATAGCTCGCTATGCACTTTCGTTCACTCCCCTCCACACACACATACGTTAGGGCATAAATCAACTTTTCAGAATAATTAGAACCACCCTGCCTTTGCCCAATAGTACCCCCGCTGAGAATCGAACTCAGATCACTGCTTTAGGAGAGCGGTGTTCTATCCATTGAACTACGAGGGCATGTGCCATTGAGTTTGCATGAGCAAAAGTAGCAAATTCTTCTGAAAAACTCGTGCTCATCGCCCTAAAACACCACAAATAAGGCCTATTTTTGCATAAAAACGACAAAAGTGTGCAATAATTAGCACGTTATTTGTACATTTGCCGACGGAAAGCGCTGCCCCATGTATTTTATTTACTAAAGTTTCGCAAGTGAAAATTCACAAGCGTGATTTAACGTAATTTTGGAATAAA
>OIZP01000341.1_pt1 | contig 29915 bp, 16 predicted proteins | sample 1588531 | NCBI WGS metagenome assembly OIZP01 (sample SAMN03283283) | human gut metagenome | biome: human-associated habitat; material: feces | host: Homo sapiens | place: Peru | collected 2012
AACCAGAAAGATGCGCTATACTGCAGAATACTATGCCTATAAGCACTTCAGCCATTTTGTAAAAGAAGGCACCGAAATGCTGGCATACGCCGGTCGTGACTATAGTAAAACTCCCGTTGTGGTATTCAAGACCAAAACAGGCCAATACATCGTTACCGCAGGTAATTTCACAGATAAGCCTGCCAAGCTAACAGTAAAGATAGGCAAGAAATATCTGAATATACAGAGTTTACCCCATTCATTCCTAACGAATGTGATAGAATAAATAAATAGTTTAGGGGTTGTGGGAAAAATCCTACAACCCCTAAACTATTTGTTACTGATAAATCACCCTACGGAGAGCAGCAATCAATCAATCCACTCATTACCTTCTCTTACTTTTTCTAGATTTACAGCCATATACATAAAATTGACTTGTCTGCACAAAAGAATCATCCGATCCATATAGATTCTTTCTTTTATCCGACCAATTGGCTTTTTCGCCAGTAGCCATCACCTCCAAGGTATATTTTCCATAAGGCATTTGGGGCGTAATAACCCGAATACCTTCCTGCGGTACTTTACTGTAAAAATCTATCAAACTGGAATATACAGTATCTCCATGCGTATTCAATACAGAAACCAAACCATAGCCACCATGATTATCTGTCTTGCCAACTACAGCCACATGCGTACCCTTGAAATTCGTTTTCACAGACTTACCAGCTTCATTAGAATACAGAAGAAGTGGTTTCCTATGCCTTGCATATTTCAGAACGTCATGAGATTTCACTTTTTCAGCATCCCATGATTGCCAATAAAAAGGTATAGAGAGTTTCTCTGCATTTACCTGCATGGGCAACCACACATAAGTCGCAGCTGAGGCCTGATGAGGATAAGACCATCTGTCGCCCATATACATCGGGGTACCATCAGGAAGCATCAACACAAATGTACTTTGTGAGTTCCATGTCAGAGAACCTTCCGGACAGAACAAGCCCTGTTTTTTCCAAGGGCCTGCGATATTCGTAGCCGTAAAATAGTAATTGTCGTTACGCTCCCAACTGGTAAGATTGGAAGTAAGCAGATAATACATGCCATTCTTCCTGAACATGGCAGGCGATTCACCCATTCCACCAACATAGGCTATCATCGTATCCACGCTGAGATAATCATCACTCAGCCTATAGATAGGTCCATGATGAATAAGCAGATAGCCCTTGCCATCTTCATCCTGAAAAACTCCCATATCCCAACGCTTGATAGGTTGCCCCTTGTATTGGAGCGTACCTCTCAACTGATAATCACCATTGATGGTCTTGCAAGTAGCGATACCGATATGCGGGTCATTATACTTCAAGTCATCCGCATGCATCAGCATCACATACTCGCCCGTCTTAGGACACTTCATCACCTTCACTCGCTCACCCACTCGATTAGGACCGAGGATGCCGTCCTTCTGTACCGGCAGGACCACACGCTCGAATTTCCAGTTCACCAGGTCGTCAGAAGAATAGCATCCAAAGCCTGGAAAGGCATTGGAAGTATCACTCTTATATTCTCCAAAGAGCCAATACTTTCCGCCATCCCTGATGATGCCGGCACCATGGGCATTCACCGGATTCTGATTCTGATCATACCAAGGGATGCCATTGTTAACAGCTTGCAGGGCATAAGTCCAACAAGCTATCAAAGAATACAAATATATTAAAAACAATCTTTTCATCCCATAACATTAAAAGATTTGAAACTCATCTATATATCCAGCACATAAAGGATAAACTACTCTATTGATTCGTTGGAAATTACCTCGTGACTCCAGCTTCAGTTCATTAGCTGTTCCCGCTGCCAAATTCACCTTGACTGTTGCATATTGATATTTGTCCCAACCACCAGTCTTTTTCAACTTCACCGTGCTCAACTTGCCATTAACGAAAAGCAAGGCATTCACATCCTGACAACTGCCATTTGAATATCTGATGCGAAGAGTCTTCTCGCCACCATTCTTTCCGTTTACGCTTTTCCAGCAAACATTAGCCCCTTCAAAAGCAGGCAAACGAACAAAGCCATTACCTCCAAAGCCAATGCCGTCAATGGAGTAAGCATGTTCTGCTCCACTACTCAATACTGCATTCTCAGCCTGATAAATTACAGAAGGCTCATCTTCATCGATAGCCTCGCAACGAACCAATAATGTTTCACCTGCCCCAACCCTCAAGGCCTTTTGGTCTGACTTAGGTGCCGTATCAAAAGCCTCAACGATGGGCGTGCTCTACAGCAACAACGACAGTTTCAGCGATGACCAAGACTACAATGACGAGGATGGCAAGTACGAGGTTTTGAAGAAGCAGATGACTTCCGACCTCAAGCAGACCTACGGATATAGTGATACCGAGGCTTCAGCCAAGGCTACGCTCACTGCCTACTGTTTCTTGCTCTTCGTACTCTTGTACTTCCCTTGTATCGCCACGATTGCCGCCATCAAGGGCGAGACGGGTAGTTGGAAATGGGCAGGCTTTGCCGCCGGCTACACCACCCTCTTGGCATGGGTAGTATCAGCCCTGGTCTTCCAGATAGGAAGTTTGTTCCTGTAAAAAGGATACAACGATAAAAAGTAAATTTCCCCGAAGAAAGAGAGTGTTCTCTTTCTTCGGGGGATTTTTTAGTTTTTCAAAATGTATATCTGATCTAGAATTTCTCCTTCATCAAGAGGCAAAAAAGTCAATTGATGCCTCTTTTTGTTTCCAATCGGTAATACGACCCTTCGTATAGCATGATTCCATAGAACATTCTCTTTCCACTCTTCACTTCTCACTTGAGTAGCATAATCTATAATATGTGTAGTTTGTTTATCTAATGAAATTTGGAATCTAAGCTGATTTCCCGACAGTGAATGAGTTGGAATCATTCGAATTTCTACGACAACAGAATCCATTGCATCGCACTCAAAATCAAATCTGACCTTTTTCCCCTTTTTAGTCTTGATAGCCTTTTCTTCATATCCTAATCCTTCACAAGATTCAAAAGAACCTTGTTTACTATCTGCACCCGAAAAGCAAGCTATATATTGCGGTTCTTTGCATAACGCCTCTTTAGAAGAGCTTCTTTCTACCGGTTCAAAGACAGGGAGCCTTCGAGGTTGAAAATCCATCATTCTTTGCCATTTGCCCTGATTATAGAACCCAGTATTATAACGCCGAGTTAGTGCAGAAATACTATCGAAAGCTGCATCACTTTTCTCCCAAGAACAAAGTCCATGTCGAGCTTGCTGGGCGAAAAGCATTTTCTTATTCATCTCAGCAGCAGCCTGTACAGGATATTTGACCAATTGGAAATAGGTGTCTTTTTGGTCATTCGGAATCTTTCTAAAGATTTCCTCCACATTTTTCTCTATAGTTCCATACTCTGCAAGGCGTTTTTGGATTTTCTCTAAACTCCACGGCATATCACGTACAATACGATAGTAATTAGTGTGATACTCTTCTTCACGAGTATTGCCCATAAATTCTGGCTTCCGAATAAAAGCCAACCTATAACTCTCCCTCATGATTGGAGACAACTCCTTACCTATCTTATCTCCAAACTCACGACAAAGGAAATCCGTAAGATGTCCTTTTACTCCTTGTTTTCTTACATGATCCAGATTCCAAGCCATATCCAAAAACATTTCTGTTTGGTATTCAGCAGGCTTAAGGTCTCCAACATTCAATATCCACATTTTCTGTATGCCATTTTCGTAAGCAGAAGACATCTGCTGAAACATAAGAGCTGGTGAAAAAGTACCAAGCCATAGATAGTCATGAGGACGCCCCCAATAACTAACATGATAATAAATACCATTTCCTCCCTTGCGTGAACGTTCTTCCACTGTAGGCATGTGGCGTATATAGCCATAGTTGTCATCACACCACATGAGACAGACATCATCAGGAACATGAAGCCCTGATCGATAAACATCCAACACCTCTTTATAAGGAATAAACACTTGCGGAATTTTTGTCACATCACTATTCACATATTGGGCAAGCAGTTGACGCTGGTCCTTAAATACTCTTTCCAGAACTTGTCTCTGCTCATCAAGCGTCTTTGCACCGTTCATAGCTCCATCATGCACACCACGCATACCAATCGTATAAAGTATCGGTTGATGAGCCACATCCTTTACTCGATTTTCCCAAAAACGATAAACATTGCTATCATTATGTACATAGTCATACTCCCCGCTGCCTCTACTTCTCCATTCGCCGTTAGCATTACATGCCATGGGTTCACAGTGCGAACTTCCTATATAAATGCCATATTGCGCAGCCACTTCCCGATTACCATTGGTAAGAAAGAACGGAACAGTACATTCATGCATAGCAGGCCAAAATGTATTAGCACGCAGTCGGAGCAGCAACTCGAATATGCGAGAATTAGTCTTGGGTCCAATACGACCAGGTTTATACCAAGGCTCGTAGTTTAGACTTGACCATTGCATCATTCCCCAATCTTCATCATTGATAAATATGCCACGATATTCCACAGAAGGAGATTGCTCATCCGCATAGCCATCCGTCAAGGTAAAAGAACTCTTTTTCTTGGGCATAGCATCAGCCCACCATTTCCAAGGAGACACCCCTAATAAACGAGATATCTCCAACAAGCCATAAGCCAAACCATGATTATCACTTCCTGTCACAATGATTTTTCCTTCTTTTACCGCAATCTTAAAAGCTTCTTTCTTACCTTTCAGAAGCTTGCTATCAATATGCAATAATATATCACCAGTTTTGGGAGTGACCACAACTGAAGATTCCAATACATCCTTGCAATCCTCAGCAAACATACGGATAGCTGATTTGACAACAGGTTCCACGGTAGAAGTGTCACACTGAATATTGATTTCCTCACCTGCTTGGATGCGAAAATCCCCAGCTTTCTTACCAAAGACATATACCATATTGGTATTTATGAAATAATCATCCGAACCATACAAGCTCTTTCGCTTATCCGACCAGTTAGGTCTTTCGCCCGTCACCTTTATCTCCAAGGTATATTGTCCATAAGAGAGCTTTGGAGTTATCACCCGAATACCCTCTTGTGGCACCTTACTATAGAAATCTATCAAAGAAGAATAGACGGTATCCTTCTTATGATTCAATACAGAAACCAAGGCATAGCCACCATGGGCATCCGTTCTGCCGACTACTGCCACATGCGTACCAACGAAATCCAGGCTTACAGACTTACCCGCCTGATTACTATTCAAAAGAAACGGTTTCTTATAGATGGCTTGGTTCAATATATCCTCCGATTTCATCTTCTGTATATTCCAAGACTGCCAATAAGCAGGAATGGAGAGTTTATCGCCTGCTACTTGCAACGGCATCCACACGTATGTGGCGGCAGAAGCCTGATGAGGATAAGACCATCTATCGCCCATATACATAGGGGTGCCGTCTGGAAGCATCAAGACAAAAGAACTTTGGGAATTCCATGTCAAAGTTTCTTCTGGGCAGAATACACCTTGCTTCTTCCAAGGTCCAGCAATGTTCGTTGCAGTGAAATAATAATTGTCATTACGCTCCCAACTGGTCAAGTTGGAAGTCAAGAGATAATACATTCCATTTTTCTTAAACATGGCAGGCGATTCTCCCATGCCCTTTACATTGGCTATCATCGTATCCACACTGAGATAATCATCACTCAAACGAAAAATCGGTCCGTGATGGGTAAGAAGATAGCCTTTGCCATCCTCATCCTGAAAAACGCCCATGTCCCATCGTTTGATGGGTTGTCCTTTATATTGAAGTGTTCCTCTCAGTTGATAGTCACCATTGATGGTCTTGCAAGTAGCGATGCCGATATGCGGATCCATATATTTCAAGTCATCAGCGTGCATCAGCATCACATACATTCCGGTTTTAGGACAACGCATCACCTTCACTCGCTCACCCACTCTGTTAGGCCCCAAGATACCATCTTTCTGCACAGGAAGTACCACTCTTTCAAAGTGCCAGTTTACTAAATCCTCGGAAGAATAACATCCAAATCCAGGGAAGGCATTGGAGGTATCGCTCTTATATTCGCCAAAAAGCCAATATTTTCCATTGTCTTGGATGATGCCAGCTCCATGGGCATTCACCGGTAGATGATTTTGGTCATACCAAGGCACACCATTCACAATGAGCGAAGTTTGTTCTTGTGCCAATATGCTCGAAGAAAAGGAACAAATCCATAAACATAAAAGCATGCAAGCTATTTTATCAAAAATTTTATTCATATTATCCATACGATAAGTTACTAAAAAATAAGGAGAGGGAACAAGAATGCTATCTTGCTCCCTTACAAACCCAAAAACAATTACAAACTAATACCCGGTATTCTGTTTAAAATTCCCTGTGGTCTGGTCGATTACAGACTGAGGAATCGGACGGACCACAATATGCTCATCCATTTTATTTATCTTGGCAGCAAGATTGTTATACTTCAATGTACGCTCTATCAACTTGCCAGTGCGTTTTAAGTCCATCCAACGGTTATACTCACCAGCCATCTCGCGAGCACGTTCATCCAAGATAAAGTCGATGTTCACATCAGAAGCCTCAATGTCCATATCCTTCACATGTCCTTCCAAGGCTGCACGCTCACGAACTTTATTGATGCGGTCGGCTGCCTTTTGGCTATCACCCAGTTTATAATAAGCCTCGGCAGCTAAGAGATAAGTATCTGCCAAACGGAAGAGGAAGATGTCCTTAGTGCTAGTATAAGAAGTGTTATTGGAAGGATAAGAAGAATTTGGATCATAGAACTTCCATATCATCGGACACATACCAGAACCACCTACATGCTCAATATCTTGCTTCCATCTATCCTTTGTAACAATGATGGCATTAGGATGCTGACTCATGAGTGCCAAGGAATCCTGCTGGGTAAAAGGCTGGTCATATTTTGGGAAATACAAACGTAAATCGCCTTCCTTCAAACCAATGCTAGCATCTGCTCGTGTGGCATAGAACTCACTCTTGAAGGTTGCATCATAACGGCTATCAACAGAAGTATCATAAAGTGAATACAAGAACTGAGTTGGCATGAACTGATTTTTCTTTCAGCCATACTTTAAGTTACCTTGTTCAAAGCCAGACACCACTTTTGTCCACAATTCAAATCCATAGAGATTCTGTTGTCCATTACCACCATATTGGCTACCCAAAGAAGAGCCATCATATTGCACAGAGAAGATGATTTCACTGTTTTTTTCATTACCTGTAGCAAATACATCAGTGAATGTTGGCTGCAAAGCATACTGTCCACCATTGATGACCTCATCTGCCAAAGTTGCAGCACGAGAGAAATCATTTGACTCTGCATATGACTTGTAACCACGGGTAAGATAAACCAATGCCATCAAATGCTTGGCAGCCCCCTGCGTGGCACGTCCATACTCATCTTGCTTGGCAGGCAACACCCCAACAATGTCGTTCAATTCACTCAAGATAAAGGAATAAACTTCCTTCTCTGGAGTACGTGAAAATTCGGTTATAGGAGAATTAATCTCGTCTGTAACAATCGCCACATCTCCAAACTGCTCCACCAACAGATAGTAATAATAAGCACGCAAGAAACGAACTTCCGCCAAACGTTGCTTAACCGCATTCTCAGACATACCAGCCACAGAAGTCGACTTATTGATGGCGGTATTGCATACTTGAATGCCATAGTAAGCATTCGTATAAAAATCGCTTACATAACTATTTTGGGCATCCAGCGTAGCATATTCATTCAGTTCGCTGCTATATACGTCACGATTGCCATAGCTACCGCTAACCAGCTCACTCTCTCCACGGGTATAGATATCCACACCCAAGTTGAACAACCAAGGTTCATTCTTCCAGATAGAGCGCAAGGTAGCATAAGAAGCATTAACCAAACTTTCATAGCCTTCCTTTTCTTGAAAATATTGCTCAGAATTGACATTACTTAGGTTTTCCTCATCGAGGAATCCGTCGCAAGAAGTCATTCCCAGTACCAAACAAGCACCGACGATATATAAATTAATCTTTTTCATAATGAGTCTTCTATTTAAAATTCTACTTTTGCACCTATCAAATAGGTAGTATATCCAGTGGCTGTACCCCAAGTATTCTGGGTAGCCCACTCTGGGTCAAATCCTTTATAAGAGGTAAAGGTAAATGGGTTATTGGTGGTGACATACAAGCGAGCATGCTTGACATTGATCTTCTCCAACCAAGACTTTGGCAAATTATAGCCTAAAGTGATGCTACCCACTCTCACGAAAGAAACATCCACATAGCGCATGGCATCGTAATACTTGCCCTTATTGCCTGGTTGCGGATATTTATTGGATGGATTTTCTTTTGTCCAATAGTTTACATTCACCTGCTTGTAGTTGCCTTCGTATGTCATGTAAGCCGACATAAAGGCATCTTGCAACTGAGCACCCTGCTGCGTATAGAGATACACAGAGAAGTCAAAGTTCTTGTAAGTAAATGTATTGGTGATACTTCCTATCCACTTTGGAGAACGCTGGCCGATGACTTGCTTGTCATCAGAGTTGATGATACCATTGTCATCCAAATCTTTCACCTTCACCTGACCAGGAGTCTGACCATATTTCTTTGCCAACTCAGCTTCGTCCGTTTGCCAGATTCCATCAAATACATAATCGTAGTTCACATCCAGAGGCTTACCTATAAACCATTTGTTGGCCACGTCGTCTTGCTTTCCATTATAGAGTTCTACGATTTTGTTCGTATTCTTAGAGAAAGTGATGTTGGTTTCCCATCCAAAATCCTTGCCTTGGATATTCACAGTGTTCAAGCCGATTTCAACACCACGGTTTCTTACCCATCCGATATTATCCCAAACAGACGACCAACCTGTGGTCTTAGGGATATTTCTCTTCATAATCAAGTCTTTGGCATCACGCTGATAAACATCAATGGCACCGTTGATACGATTGTTGAAAAAACCGAAATCCAGACCCACGTTGATTTCATGCGTCTTCTCCCATGACAAGTTTTTATTGGCAAGTCCATTCTTGTAATAAGCCGAGATCACATTGCCACCATAATCATAGTTCAATCGAGAGATACCCGACTGGGTGCCATAGATAGATACGGCATCATTACCCGTAACACCATAGCTAAGACGCAACTTCAGATTGCTGATAGCAGGAGCGCTCTTCATGAAATCTTCCTCTGTGATACGCCAAGCAAGAGCGGCAGAAGGGAAGAACGACCACTTATTGCCATCAGCCAAGCGAGAAGAACCATCATAACGACCAGAAACAGTCAAGAGATAGCGATCATTGAAAGAATACTGTACTCTTGCCAAGAAGGAGGCCAAAGTGCGCTTTTGATAATTGGTAGAAGAAGTCGTCTGATTGCTCAAACCTGCGGCACCCAAGTTATACCAATAGCTGTTGAAAGGGAAATCCTTGGCAGCTTGATTGGAATATTCCCATTGCTCCATCTGGATACTCTGTACAAAGCTTGCGTTCAGGTGATGCTTATCCAACTGCTTGTCGTAAGTAATCTGGTTATCCCATACATACGACCAATAATTGGTTTGATCGTATTTTGCCGTCACTCCAGCAGCCTTGCCTGTTGAATTCTTGGCATTCTTTCCCACAACCTCACCATATCTCTTATAAAGGAACTGAGGCGCAAACTGGCTCTTGAGCGTCAAGTCCTTGATTGGTTTATATTGCAAATAGACATTTCCAAAGATTCTATATCTCTTGGTTTCACGATGCTCGCCATCAGCAGTGCTTTCCAACAAAGGATTGGTGGTTCCATCATTACGGAACACATGATATGCCAGATTGCCCTCTTCATCGTATGGATATGCCACTTGAGGAAGACGATAGGCTGAGCGAAGCGTCTCGTAGCTTCCAGCATTTTGCTTACTATAAGTGAAATAGAGACTACCACCCATCTCCCAAGAGTTTAAAATCTTGCGATTCACGTTGAGATGGAGGTTATAGCGATTGAAGTCCTGGTCTCTCACCGTACCTTCCTCATGCAACTGTCCGACCCCCAAAGAGAATGTACCTTTGGCATCACCACCTGAGGCGGTAATCGTATTACTATACTGCTGACCTGTACGCAACGTCAAGTCAATCCAGTCGGTATAGTCCTTGTTATCGATTCTCTCCCACTCCTCTGGGGTAAAGAACTCTGCATTGGTACGATCGGTGCTGCGACCGAGATTCTTAAACAATTCGGTACGGAACTTGACATACTCGTCTCCATTCATCATATCAGGCAGATGACTAGCCACACGAGCACCATAGTAGCCATCATAATTGATACTGAAATGACCTTCCTTACCACGTTTGGTCGTAACGATAACAACACCATTGGCACCACGGGAACCATAAATCGCTGTAGCAGAAGCATCCTTGAGTACATCAATCTTTTCTATGTCAGCAGGGTTCAAGTCGCGGGCATCTGATGAAGTAGGAATACCATCTATCACCCAAAGAGGTTCGTTGCTATTGTTGATGGAACTCTTACCACGCACAACAATACTATAGCTACCACCAGGACGAGCCGCATTTCTTGTAATATTGACACCCGAGATTCTACCTTGCATTGCATCTACAGCATTGGTTTGAGAGGCAGATGTAATACTAGAGGCATCCAAAGAAGAAACTGATCCTGTAACGTCACTGCGCTTCACAGAACCATAACCAACTACTACCACCTCGTCAATGGTCTTGGAATCTTCTCTAAGCACAATGTCCAAAGGTTTATTAGAATTTACCGTTACCTTCTGAGGAAGATAACCCACATAAGATATTTCCAAAACACCCTTAGGCGCCATATCCAAGAAGAAATTGCCATCTAAGTCTGTAATGGTACCGTTACTCGTACCTGCAATCTTGATAGTGGCTCCTATAATAGGTTCCCCATTGGAGTCCACTACCTTTCCTGTGATTTTTTGACTTTGTTGCATGATATTCATTGCCACCTCACCTTTACCATATAGATAATTAGGTGAAACTAGGGAAACTCCCATACATAGCAAGAATGCCGTCAATCTAGAATCGTTTCGTTTCATATGGTTTTCATTTTTCGTTATTAATATTGTTGTTTCTGGTTGCAAAAGTAGTCGTTTCTTTTCTAAAGGATGGTTTTTTATCGGTCAAGCCACACCGATAAACGTTCAATCAGAATCTTGGCAACGTTTTTCTGTCAATCTTCGCCGAAAATCAAGCATTTACGAAGTTTTTCTTGCAAATCTCATAAAAAATAAGTAACTTTGCATACAAACAAAAGACTGATTATAGAAAACGCTAAATACAGAAATAAGATGAAAAGACTGACATTCTTGCTCTGGCTCCTCATAGAAGTATTCACCTTATCGACAGCTAAAGAAGGTTATTCTTTCTTGAATATTGGTTTGAGAGAAGGCTTATCCAATGAGTTCGTCAATGACATGGTTATGGACGAACAGGGATTCCTTTGGGTTGCCACAGAGTCGGGATTGAACCGTATCGCAGGCAATAAATGCACGATTTTCAAGACCAGCAACTCAAATATCGGAGAAGATTCGTTCATCAATTTATGTTACGACAAAGGAAGCAACTCCGTGTGGATGCAGTTCAAAAACGGAAAGATAGACGTCTTTGATTGCAAAACGCAAACTTTTAAGCACTTCTCAGAACAAAAGGAAATGCTTCAGAAAAGTGTCTCCGCTATTCATGGTTCCTCGGATGGAGGCATTTGGATAGCGTTTTATAGCGGCGACATACAGCATTATAATGCCAATACACAAAAGTTTACGACATTTCCTAAGCGACTTTTCCCTAATATCAAGAACGGTATCAGATGTATCATGGATGATGGGAATGACCATTTGTATATCGGCTTACGAATGGACGGCATGTATGTCTATAACCTCAGGACAAAAAAGACGAAGTTCTACAGCCACAATCCTAAGGACGAGCAGAGCTTGCCTGGCAATAACGTTCGCTCCATCTGTATTGACCACATGAAAAACATCTGGGTGGGAACCAACTTAGGATTAGCCCTATTCGATGAGACATCTAGCAGATTTAGGACATTTAAACCACAGGAGCAAAATCCCAATTCGCCTGCTGGTGACAATATCCATCAAATCATGGAGATGGATAACCATACGCTATGGATTGCATCAGACTTAGGAGGCATCAGCATACTCGACCTCAATCGCTATCAGCATCCATATACGGAAAAACTCTCTTTTCAACGAATCACCAAGGAAAACAGTGGGCTGTCTTCCAACAATACCAGAAGAATCATCCAAGATTCTTTTGGAAACGTATGGATTGGCAACTTTAGCAGCGGCATCGACTTCATCCCACAATCCACATCAGATTTCCATACCTTAGGAGATTTGCAGCAGCCACTCACCAATACTTTTGGTATCTTTTGTGACCGCCAAGGATATCTCTGGATAGGACAAGACGATTTCATCTGCCAATATAAGAATGGACAAGTTACCCACCGTTGGGATTTCAGCCAATATCTCTTCAATACCTCTGCCATGGTTTATAACTTCACTGAAGATCACCAAGGCAACATTTGGTTTGGCACCAACGATAATGGAGCTTTGAAGTTTAATCCTCATACTCAGCAGTTTACCCATTATCTCCGCATACAAGGGCTGGATGTGCATGCCATTTATGAAGATAAGAAAGGAACTATATGGATAGGAAGCGAAGATGGACTTTATACTATTCAAAATGGGATAGAACACAAAGAAAATGAGATGAACAAAGTGATGGGAATGACCAATAGCGTCATCTACTCCATCCAAGAAGATTCATACGGTCAAATGTGGATAGGTAATTTGGTCAAAGGCGTATTTGTTTTCAACAAGCACAAGAAACTTATCGCTCACTTAGATGACCAAAATGGATTGAAAAGCAATTCGGTCAACCAGATTTTCATCGATTCCAACAATGGAGTTTGGATTGGCACCTACAAGGGACTGGCATACATTGAAAATTCTCTAAAGCCGAAATCCGTCAAGCTATATGATGAGCGACAAGGATTGAAAGACACCCATATCAGAGCCATTTGCGCAGATAAACTAGGCAATATCTGGGTAAGCATGTTCTCTGGAATCGCTTGTCTGGATTTACACAAACAGCGCTTTTACAACTATGATTTCCAAAGCGGTATCACCATGGGCAACTTTGAGGAAGCATCAGCAGCCATGACACCCGATGGTACCATCTACTTTGCTTCTCCTAGTGGTGTATGTTATTTCAATCCACAGTTGCTTTCAGAGCAGAAGACGGTATCACAAGTAGAAATCATTGGTTGCGAGAGAGTTGGAAGATTGTCCGACCAATTCTTGCATCGCCTCATTTCTCCGAATGAAGAGGGAGTGATACGCCTGAAATACGACGACAACACCTTTAAAATCAGCTTTACGGCAAAGGATTTCTCGCAAGAGGGAAAGGTGGAATATTCCTACATGATGAAGGGATTGGACGACCAATGGTATGAGACAGAAGGCGACAAGGATGTTACCTTCCGAAATCTCAAGCCCGGCAAATACACCTTTATTATCCGAGCGAAACTCAAGAACCAAGATTGGGATGAAGCCTCATCGGCTGAGCCGAAAGTGGTGGTAACTCCTCCATTTTGGCTTACTTGGTGGGCAAAACTAGGCTATATTCTCTTGGCTTTAGTTATCATCATCTATCTTTTGCGCTCCTACCAAAAGGAGCTATTGCTCCGCAATTCCTTGGCACAAACCCAATGGGAAAGCAAGCAAAGACAGCAGGTGAACGAGGAACGCCTGCGCTTCTTTACCAACATCACCCATGAGCTTCGCACTCCGCTCACACTCATTCTCGGACCTCTGGAGGATTTGATGGAAGATAAGGAAATAGCAGAAAGAGTGCATCATAAGATAGGATGCATCCATGCCAGTGCGGAAAGACTCCTCAATCTCATCAACGATATTCTGGAGTTCAGAAAGACGCAAACCCAGAACCGCAAATTGACTGTTGCCAAGGAAAATCTCGGAGCATTGGTGAGGGAAATAGGTGTGCGATTCAAAGATCTCAACCAGAATAGCCGTCTCAATATCCGTCTGAATATTAAAACGGGTGTGCCTGAGCTTTATTTCGATTCAGAAGTAATCAATACGGTAATCAATAACCTGATGTCGAATGCCATCAAATATACTCCGGAAGGCAGCATCACCTTATCGCTGACGATGCCAGAAGACAATACTGTAGCCATTGCAGTAGAAGATACGGGATACGGCATAGACAAAGATGCCCTGCCTCACATCTGCGACCGTTACTATCAGGAAAACGGCAATCATCAGGCTTCCGGCACAGGTATCGGCTTGGCTCTGGTGAAATCACTGGCTACTCTCCATCAAGCAGAACTGACTGTTGAAAGTGAAAAGGGACGAGGAAGCAAGTTTACCTTCTCACTCAAGGCAGACCGCACCTACCCGGAGGCACTTCACAAGGATGATAATCAGGATTTGGCTACGGCTGAAAATGCCGAAGAGAACGAAACCACGTCAAAAGAGCCAACAGAAGATATCCGTCCGCTTTTACTCATCGTGGAAGACAACGCTGATATTCGACTTTATATCGAAGAGTCGCTGCACGAAGATTATCGTATCATCCAAGCCTGCAATGGCAGGGAAGGAATGGAACAGGCTTTCTCGAAAGTACCGGATATCATCGTAAGCGACATCATGATGCCGGAAATGGATGGCATCAAGATGACTCATATATTAAAGGAAGATATTCGCACCAGCCATATTCCTATCATCCTGCTGACTGCCAAGACCAGCATCAATGATCAGGAAGAGGGATATGACAGCGGTGCTGATTCTTATCTTACCAAGCCGTTCAGTGCAAAACTGCTGCATAGCCGCATCAGAAATATCCTGTCTGGAAGAAGGCGATTGGCAGACTACATCGTACAGAAGAATATCTCACAATTCGAGACTTCCGCCGATGAACAGCAGACATCCCAAAAAGCTACCGAGGAAAAGGAAGATGCGATGACCTGCCAGATCAGCAATCTGGATAAAAAGTTCCTGGAGAAACTGAACAAGCTCATCGAGAATCATATCTCTACCGATGACTTAGACATGGCATTTATGACCGACAAGATGGCTATGAGTCACTCTACCTTCTATCGAAAGGTGAAAGCCCTGACCGGAATGAGTGCCAACGAATATATCAAGAAAGCCAAACTGCGACATAGTATGACATTACTGAAAAAGGGTGAATACAGTATAGCAGAAGTGGCCATACTTGCAGGCTTCAACAACCTCGGCAACTTCAGAGAGAGCTTTAAACGGGAATTTGGCAAGTCTCCATCAGAAATACTGAAAGGCAAATGATATAATGAATGAAAATAAGTAATAGTTGAATGATTTTCATAACTCATCATCAGATTTTATCCTTATCTTTGCACCCGAAAGTCCATCAAGGCTTTCAGGTGCAAAAAATATAAAACTAACGATCAAAAAAAGCAATGAAAAAAAGAATTTCTACACTCTTATGTCTCCTGGCGCTTGCAATGACAAGCATGCAGGCAAAAGACTACAATGTGAAAGATTTCGGTGCCATCGGCAATGGAAAGGTTCTCGACCATCATGCTATCAATACCGCTATTGATTCCTGCGTGGCTCATGGTGGAGGACGAGTGGTTCTGCCTGCCGGCACTTATCTCTGCGGAAGCATCCGTATGAAGAGCCATGTGGAACTGCATCTGATGGCTGGTTCCAAAATTCTCGCAGCTCCGGCTTCGATGAAAGCCTATGATGAAGCTGAGGTTTTTGAAGGCACAGCTTATCAGGACGGCGGACATACTTATTTTAAAAACAGCCTTATCTATGCCATCGGCGCCAATGATGTATCCATCACGGGCAGAGGTATGATTGATGGCGAAGGTCTCACCAGAAGAGATACCGAAAAAGGCGGTAACCTGCAGGGTGGCAACATAGGAACGGGCGATAAGGCCATCGCCCTGAAGCAATGCCGCAATATCCTGATTCGTGATGTCACCATCTATCGGGGCGGTCACTTCGGCATCATCCTAACGGGATGTGAACTCGGCACCGTGGATAATGTCATCATTGATACCAATCGTGACGGCTTCGATATAGACTGCTGCAAGTATCTCACTATCAGCAACTGCAAAATCAATACGCCTCACGATGATGCCCTGGTATTGAAGAGTTCCTATGCCCTGAAGAAACCGGTTTTAACAGAGCATATCGCCATTACCAACTGTGTGATTACGGGTTACAAGTTTGGCACATTCCTGGATGGCACTTATATTCCGGAAAAGGTAAACTGGGTATGCGGCCGCTTCAAGCTCGGCACGGAATCGAATGGCGGATACAGGAATATTTCTTTGAGCAACTGCACCTTTATGTATAGCAGCGGTCTGGCTTTCGAGGAAGTCGATCAGGGATTGATGGAGAATATCGTGGTGAATAATATCACCATGAATCATGTTCACCACTACCCTATCTACATTACCACCGGTTGCCGAAACCGTGGTCCTAAGGAGCGCACCACCGTTTCTACCGGTCGCGACATCATGATCAGCAATGTCATTGCCAACGATGTAGATTCCCTTGCCGGCATCATCGTTACCGGTATGCCTGGTCAGCCACTCTCAACATCTCGCTGAGCAATATCCGCCTGCAATATCGTGGCGGTGGCAAGGCAGAACTGGCGAAAAAGGAATATAGAGAACAAGGCACCAACTACCCTGAGCCCAGATTTGCGAAAGAAACTCCAGCCTTCGGTCTCTACGCCCGCCACGTGGATGGCATAGAAGTAGATAATGTGAGCTTCACTACGATGAAGCCCGATTATCGCCCAGCCATCATGCTGGATGATGTGAAGAACGAGCGCATCACCAATATCAAGGCGGATGTTCAGAAAGGAAGCAAACTGGTCATCAAGAAGTAAGATAGAGGTAATAAAAGGTAAAAAAGTAAAAAGGTAACTGAAAGAAAAAGGCAAATGCCAGTTTACTATCCAGCATTTGCCTCATTACTCGAGCTATATCTCGCCTTATATTTACATTACATTATCTTCCTTACTTCAGCTTCGGCTTCAGTTCATCCGGTGAATCGTTGGTAAACATATTCACGGCTGGCGCCGATTTCGTGAAGAGATTTTCAATCACCTGCTTATCCACCTCCATTGCCGGCTGGAAATCATCGCTCATCATATACTTCAGGATGGCATAACGCATCTGGTTTGCCACCAGGCGATGTTCCAAGTCGCTGGCTAAATCCATCGTAGTCATCAGAAGCTTGCCTCTACCCACCTTGGCTTCAATCATCATACCGAGCTTTCGGCTCACGTGCCAGGTATCTATCGGCTGGATTGCCGGCTGATAATCCTTCGGGAACTCACGGAGATTCATCACCTGCGCCTTGTTCAGCAACTCCCACCAGTTCAGGTTTGCCCAGTCATCCGTAGGGAAATTTCTGAAGAGTGGATGAGCCTTGTCGATGGTAGCACCCGTGGTATGAGGCGGACGCATCTTAAACCAACTGGTGTTCCAGAACACCGGCAGATAGGTTTGCTTCACATCTTCGCCCATCTTCACCTTTCCGGCAGCCAGAAGCAGCACCTTGCCACCCTTCTGCAACACCTTCTGCGCCTTGGCATCCAGACTATCAGCAATATAGATATCCTTAAGCGCCTTGGTATTCGGCATCTCTATCTGAGATGGATACACCCAGAAATCCCAATGGTTACGGGCTACAGGAGCATTGGAAGACTTCACCTGAATCTCCAAGACCAATTGCGATGGAGACGGAATATGGAGATGAGGGAAATCCAGGGATACATTGCCTAAACCGATGTTCTTACCCACAGGAAGAGAATTCTGATTATCAGCAAGCGAATTACCTGGAAGCGAAGACTTTCCTAATTTTCCGGAAGCCAAAACCTGCTGATTTTCGTCCTTCACCTCGTATGTAACCTCCGCATTCTGCAACGGCTCGTGATACGCATTATAGAGTTCCACAGGAACCTGCACCTTGTTTTCTGAAGAGAAAACGAATCTCGGGAACTTAGCCAGAGGAACGATTGGCGAACAGAACTCCGTCCAATCCTTGGCATCACAATATCCCTTTTCCTTCCAATGCACATTCAATACGCCCACAAGAGCAGTACCCTGTCCGCTATAATCATTCAAGCCCAGCAACTGGAAGCCCGCATAATCCTTGGTTCGCAGGTTGCGCTCCAAATCATACTTATATGCCAAGGTCTGCAACTTACCGCTGGCATGAAGGAATTTCTCAGCCTGACTCGCCATACCGTTATCTCTCAGCAAATCAGAAAAGATCTCGAAGTTGCGGGCCTTATAGGCTCCCGTGTATTGCGAAATCTCCTTGAAATCTGGGAAGGCGCACCACTGTCCCATCTCGTGGGTCACTCTAGGCTCGTTCATATCAAAGGTAATCGGCGTTCTTCCCTTCTGAACCACACGAACCATATCCCCATCGAAGTTGTCTTCCGATTGCGGAGCCTTCTTGTCCCAATCCAATCCGCGCGCACCACCCTTTACATGATACTCGCTCTTCGGGTCCCAAGCCCAACCGCCACCAACGGATGCACCACAATATACACGTCGCTTATCGCCTGTTTTCTTCCATTCTTCCACAAAGTTGCCTACCCATTTCACCCAGTTTCCCGCAGGTTCATTGCCCGCAGCAAGCATGCAGAAGCTAGGATGATTGCCATATTTCTCAACCATTCGCTGAGTTTCCTGCATCAGATAATGGTCGATGGTCATGCCATTGCCCAACTTCACACCGTGATTTGGCCAAGATGGACCTTCGGGCTGAAGATAAAAGCCAACCTGATCGGCAGCCGAGAAAGCCGCCTCGGGAGGACAATAAGAATGGAATCGCATCATATTGAGTCCATATTCCTTGCATTTCTTAAAAATACGGAGCCACGAAGCCTCATCGGTTGGCGGATAACCGGTTTCCGGAAAACAGCAGTTGCCCACCGTTCCTCGCATCCAAATCTTCTTGCCGTTCATATAAAACTGTCGACCTTCGATGGAAATCTCACTCATACCAAAGGTAGTGCTAAAAGATTCCTTGCCCAAAGTAGCAGTCAGGGTATAAAGATTCGGATGGAATTCATCCCAAAGCCTGATATCCTCGCCCATCGGAATAATAACGGAGAATTTTCCATCACTTTCTCTCTTTATTTTAGAAAACGAATGCTTGACGCCACTTACATCAAACTGGAAATCAGCCTTCCGGGCATCCCCCGTCACATCCATCACCACCTTAATCTGCTTGCCCTTTACATCAGGATAAACCTGCAGGTTGCGGATATACTGCTGCTGATGCGCCTGCAATTCCATCTTGCCGATGATACCATTCCAGTTGCCCTGGGTCTGGTCGGTTACGCTATGCGAATCCTGACCCACGCATACATTTTCGATACCATTATACACCTTGATGCTGATTTCATTATCCTTGCCATATATAATATAAGGTGTAACATCAAACTCATGGGGCACACTCAGCGAAGAATCCCTGCCCGCCAACTTGCCGTTGATATAAACCGAAGTCTCTATATGAGGACGTTCCAGATAGAGGATAACGCGCTGCTTCTTCCACTCCTTAGGCACAAACACCGATTTGCGATACCACGCATTGCCGATGTAATGCTTCTCTGGGGTGAGGAAGAAAGGAAACTTCATGGTTCCCTTGATGCGATGCTTCCCATTTGCCAGCACTTCCTCCTGGCGATATTTCTCCATATAAGGATTGAAATAGAAGGAAGAATCATAAAGACTTCCCGTCCATTGCGTATGGGTACAGACATCATTACCCTTGCCGTTGGTGAGCATCGAACCCGGCAACTTGACCACATCCTCATAGGTAGGCGCATCTCCCTGCGAGAAACGCCACTGCCCCGAGAGGTCTATCTTATTATTTGAGCTGAAGCCCTGTGCCTGCAAGGAAGTACAAGCCATCAAGCCCATTATCAATACAATATTTCTCATTGATGGTTGAATCATTTATTGTTGAGTTATTTCTAATTTCACGATTTCTTCTCCCTCCTTCGTCACATCTGCTTCGCGAGGGAAATAAACCGGCATATCTTTCTGCAAAGGAAGAATGCGGAGTTCCAGCTTCTGGCAGTCGGCAGGCAGGCGCCACAATCCCATCAGGAACGGGCGACCATTATAGAAATTATCAGCCACCAGTTTGCCATCGGCATAGAGTCGGGCACAATCACCACGATATTGAATTTGCAGGAGATTTCTGCCCTGCAGCATTTCAGGCGAAAGATGAAGCTGATAAACCGCAGCCTTCTTGAAGTCGGCATCAGATGGTTCCTCTGCCACTTTCTGCACACCCATAGTTATCTTGCGAACGCTCTCTGCTTCCTTGATTTTCTTGAAAGAAGGAGCCAGTAACATCATTGATTTTCCTTCCTCCTGCAGGAACAGATGTTCCGCCGTCTTGGAATCTACAAGATAGATGTTCTTATAAACAGGCTTGGCGATACCCTTCGCCTTCACATTCTTCAGCACCTTTCCATCTACAGCAATCTCAGTAGGAATACCCTTGATCTGTTCCAGATAGATTTTTCCATCCCGCTTGGCTATCAACTGTGCCGTAGCGTATCGGATGCCATCGATATTCACCGGGAAGATGCACATCGCTCCGGCAGGAACCGTCATCGGACGCTGAGGGAACTTCACGCCACATACCTCAAACTGCACATTCTTCCTGGCAGACAACTGCTGCAATCGCTCATAGTTATTAATGAAAACAAAACCGCTCTTATCTTTAGAACGAAGCGACCAGCGAAGATGAGAATCATCACCCTTCTCTATATCCTGACTGCATGGGAAGCTAGACTCCATCGGAGCCAGTACTTCTGCATAATCATGCATAAAGAGATGCAGTTTGCGGAGCATGAAATAATGAGGATTCTTCTGTCCGAATTCACCCAATGGAGCCTGGAAATCATACGTCTTTACCGGCATATCATTATAATTGGTAGCCTGAGTGCGCTGATTTTCATTCAGATAAACCGCACTACCATCGTCCAGATCACCCGGCATCATCGCAGTAGGATTGGTTCCGCCATGATACATATAATATCCCAGCAGATTGCTTCCGCTACCCAACTTGACGATAGCCAGCGAATATGCATCTTCCGGATAAATATACGGACGACGATGATAGGAAGTCATCATACCTCCACCCAGTTCGCAGGTGAAATAAGGATAGGCTTCATCCCCCTTGTTAATCTTCGCCTCTTGTTTGCCAAGCTGTTCGGTAGCGATTGCCGTACTGCTTCGGAAAGCCTTGAAGTTGAAAGCCTTGTAGTAATTACCAGCAGTCTCCTTCAGGCTGCGCTCCCAGAAACCATCGGCATAGTCGCCATAAAGCGGAACCATCTCGCCGAAAGGCACCGGCGTTTTCAGTTCAGGCCATCCAGTACGGGTATAGAAAGGCAAATCGAAACCTATCTGCTGGGCTATCTTCTTCAGCGCCATCAGATAACTACCCCTGCCACGATATTCATTATCAAACTGTGCCGCAACTACCGGACCACCATCTTTCCATTGTAACCCCTGCACCTGCGAATAAATCTGACGATAAAGTTCGGTCGTATATTTCAGGAAAGTGGTATTCTCCTCTCTCATCTTGCATCCCTTGGTAAACATCCAGTCAGGTATGCCACCATTGCGAACCTCGCCATGGCAGAAAGGGCCCAGTCGGAGAACCACCGGCATCTCTTCCTGTTTACATACCTCAAGGAAACCACGAAGATTGCGCTGTCCACTCCAGTTGAACACACCTTCTACTTCCTCCACATGGTTCCAGAACACATAGGCGGCAATCATGGTAACGCCACCCTCCTTCATCTTTCTCACTTCCTCTCTCCACTCATTCTGAGGGATTCGAGAATAATGTACCTCGCCCATCACCGGCACCACTCGCTTACCATCGAAGATGAGGCTATGCTTATCCCATCGGATGCTCTGCTGCGGAATTTGCGCCTGGGCTTCCACCGGATGAAATGAGCTTGAAATTACAGCCGATACCAATAACGAATACACTATAATCTTTGTCTGGTTATTCATTTTTATCTGTTTTAAAGTTTAATATGCTTTTTTCGTTTGCAAATATAACTATATAAATACAAAATAGAAATATAATATCGTCCGAAAATATGAGATATCTATCATTTCATACCAAATCGCTTTTGTAATCAGATATATTCATATAACATCAATTGTTTTAATGATGCTGCAAAAGTACAAACAAAAAGGGGAAAAACAGATAGACTTATTAGCAGAAATACATAGACTATCTTATGATTTGAAGAAAGAAACACCGGAAAATAGGACAAGTCTCAAAAATATTTTGTATTTTTGCAGAAAAAATACAAGAAAGCGATGGAAAATATCAAAATAAAAAACGGATTTCAAGGGGAACGCTCATTGGTAATGCCGGAGATGATTCTGGATCTGGCAGATTCAGACCCGGTATTGCGGACCTTGCATATCACAGATATAGGCTACTATCCACACGCTACCTATCATTATAGAGAACGGACGGAGCCCATCGACCAATGCGTGCTTATCTATTGTGTAAAGGGAAGCGGACATTACAGCATCGATGGCAAACAATATAAAGTAAAAGCCAACCAATACTTCATCATTCCAGCCAATACATCCCATGCCTATGCCTCCAACAACGGCGATCCCTGGACCATCTATTGGATTCACTTCAGTGGCACATTGGCACACATCTATGCCGAAGGTGCAGAGATGCCAACCACGATATCCCCCAATCTGAATTCAAGGATAGCTGACAGAAACAACATCTTCGAAGATATGTTTCTGACCCTATCCGATGGATATAGCTTGGAAAATCTGCGATACACCTCATCGCTCCTGCATTTCTATCTCGGTTCGTTGCGCTATATGCCACAATACAGGAAATTCCACAAGAGAGAGGAACAAAATGATAACGAGATACATAGCATCATCAATGCTGCCTTGAAATATATGGAGGAGAACATAGAAAAATCTATAAGTCTGAAGGAACTTGCTGACTATACAGGTTATTCTGTCTCCCACTTTTCTGCTATTTTCAAAAACAGCACAGGACATAGTCCATTGAGTTATTTCAATCTTCTAAAAATAAATAAAGCCTGTGAACTTCTTGAAACAACAGATATGAAAATCATTCAAATCAGTTACAAACTGGGAATAGATGACTCTTACTATTTCTCACGTCTTTTCACAAAGACTATCGGAATATCACCCAAGAAATATAGAGAAAAAAGGATTGCAAAAAAAGATTGAAAAAACATAGACTTTCTTACGATTGCCTGCAATAGCCCTAAGAATAACCAAGAATAACTAAGAATAAGGGACCTTACTGTGATAACAAGTAAGATCCCTTTCCTGAAAAAACAACTCAATCCTATGAAGAAAACATATATAAACAGAGCACTACAACTTAGAATCCTAATTCAACCAATGTCTTGAACGACAAGATGCCCAAGTGATTGACATCCAAGGCAGAAGCCTCAGCAAGATAACGCTCGGCATGTTTCTTGTCGCCCAATCCCTCGAATCCAAGCGCAAGCATGTACTTGCAATGAATCTGGTTAGAGAGGTTCAAGTTGCCCTCCCATATCTGAAGATCTGGCAACGATACTGCAAAATAATCCATCACTACATCCTCGAAGAGATGGTTCTTACCATAGTTCACGAGCTTGTAGAATCTGCCGTTAGCCTCGTCTTGTCTGCCCAACTTAAAGAGAGCCAATCCCTGATAGAAGATTTTGTCTGGCTTGGCATCGTTGTAGTAAATGGCTGCTGCTGGCTCCTGAGGTCCCTCGGTAGCCTTCTCCCAGCACTCCTTGGCCTTTTCCTTCTCGCCCTTAGCTTCGTAAGCACAACCCAAGAAGTAATAGAAGTCATTCTCCTGGGCACCATAGAGTTTGCCTTCACCCAAATGATGAGGATACTCCAGACACTGCTCCAGCAAAGTTATGGCCTTGTCATTGTCATTTGCCACCAAGGCTTTCTTCGCCAATTCCAGACGAGAGAGCTGATACTGTCCGCTCACCTTGCCTTCGCCACCTTCCCATGGGTGGAACTGGTGGGCATCAAGCTTCTTCATTGCCTCCTCATACTTACCTGTCTGGTTCAAGAGGGTGATTTCCTCCAGTAAGAGGTCGTCACGCTTGGCTATCAACTCTGGATAATTCTGGAGATTTGCCAATCTATCGGCATGAGCCTTACCCATACGCTTGTAGAGCTGGTCTAGCTCCATCAAGATACGAGCATCGGTGGTATCAAGCGCAAACGCCTTCTCCATGTGAACAAGGGCTGTATCCTCTTCATGCAACTTATTGAACTCAGCCAAAGCGAGGTTGCGCCATACTGTTGGGAACTGAGCATCCTTTGCAGCAGAATTTTGCCAATAACCGATGGCCAACTCATACTGACGCTTGTCATAATAGAGACAACCGAGATAATAATTGGCCTTGCTACCCAAAGTAGCATCTGCCTCACCCTCGAAAGCGCTCAAAGCTGCCTTCAAGGCAAGTGAAGCCTCAGCGCGGTTAGGGAAACAGTAATCAGATGCATATTTCTCAGCCTCCTTGAATGCTTCCGTATCGCCAATCCATCCCATATAATAATAGGTCATCGGTGTAACCGCACCCTGCTCAATAGCAAGTTGCCATATCTGGAGAGCCTCAGCATAGAGACCAGCAGAAACATAGTCGAGTGCCAATTCATCGTAGTTGTTTGACATGCCGTGCATCATCTCTGCCACCTGCTCCATATATTTCTTGTCATCTGTCAAGAGATACAACTCATAGAGGCAGTGATAGTTGAAGCGGTCGATGGCAAGCGATGCCTCACACCACTCGATAGCCTCCTGCTTGCGGCCTGTCAATCGCAAGATAGAACCCTTCAAGCCACGTGCCTTGTGGTTATGGGTGTTGCGGATGAGGCAGCTCTCAATCTCCTCCTCGGCATCGTCCATGCGATGTTGCATCACGGAAATCTCTGCACAAGAGAAGAAGCCTGCATCCTGCCAAGCGGCATTCCATGTTGACTTATAGAACATATCATAAGCCTCATCCATCTTATACTGATACTTCAAGGCAAGACCCAAGTTGAAGATAGGCTCGCCATCGTATGGGTTAGGATTGCGCTTCATCAATACCTTCACGGCACGACGGAGATATTCCTCCGCCTTGTCGAAACGACACTTACGGATATACCACAAGCCGAGGGCGTTATTACAACGATAGTCCATAGGGTCGCGACGGAGAGCCTCCTCGTAGTAATCCACTGGGCTGTAAGTGGCATGACGATACTGCTCCAAGTGAAGACCTGTGAGATAGAGCTGGTCATTGGTCTTGATCTGCTCTGGCAAGAGGGCTGCCTCCGCAGGGTCAGGGATAGGACGAATCTCATCTGGCTCTGCATGCCATGACAAGAGATGCTTGCCTTCAGGAGAAGTCAACTCGAAAGTGAGCTGGCCGATGCAGCTATCGCCTACGGCAACCGTCTCGTCCAAGAGGTTCTCAGGATCAACGGCAGCTTCCTTTTCATAATATACAGTGCCATCGTCATTGCGCAAAACCACCTTCACCTGCTGCTTGGAAGTAGCAAACAACTTGAAGTTCACCTTGCCTGTGGCATCAGCAGTCGTCATCTTGCCATCCTCATCCACCATATTGATGTTCATGATCAAGTCCTTGGTGGCACACTTTACGACTCCCAACTCACGATATGGCATGAAGTACTGGGTGAATCGCTTCTCCTCGTATGGCATGAGCCATGTGAAGTCAGGCTGGTTCTCGGTGAACACACCTGCCATCAACTCGATGTATGGACCATCAGTATCGGTGAGGTTGCGGTCCCAAGCCTGTCCGAAGTCGCCATTACCCCATGTCCACTGCTTCTTTCCTGGAGAAACATGGTGATTGGCCACATGGAGCATACCAGCCTGTGTATCATTCTCATAGCCACCCTCAAAGTCGAACTTAGAGTTCACGCCCATGTAGGATGTAGGCACCTTGATGTTCTTATAGTTGGAAATATCCACACCAGCGGAATAGTCCATCTTATAATAGGTACCCGTGGCGATAGGGAAACTGCTCACGGCACGCTTGCCATGGTCAAACACGGCATTGATGTCCTGAGGGAACACACTCTGGTAATAGTCGTTCACAGCCACGGCAGGATTCGCCCACCAGAGGAAAGTCTGAGGCATGTTGGTACGATTATAGAGGCGACCCTTGATTTCGAGATAAGCCTTGCCAGGACGAAGTGTGAATCCAGCCATACCCTTCTGATGGAACATCTTTTCCATCTCGTTCACCCATACGGTAACAGAGCCATCCTCGTTCTCCTCGATGGTGCTATCCACTGGTAGATAGGTACTTGGACGATGGTGCTGAGGCCAGTTGAACTCGATACCACCACTGATCCACGGACCAGTCAAGCCCACCAATGCCGGTTTGATGACATGATTATAATATACAAAGTGACGCTTTTTGATCTTATCGTATGCCATCTGCACACGACCGCCCAACTCGGGCAGAATCATCACCTTGATGTATTCATTCTCAATCCAGATGGCATGCCACTCCTTATCTACCTTTTCATCGCTGATACGCTCAATGACTGGATAAGGATAAACCACTCCACTCGAACCCTGATAAACTCGTTTCTCCAGGAAAATAGGATTCTTCTCAGGGGTTCCAACCTCATAAGTTGGAATCACCACTGTTTCTCTCCAAGCTTTAACCATAATTATTTAATGTTTTATTAATTCTTTTTCCAATTCTTCGAGCGATTTGCCTTTGGTCTCCGGTAACATCAGGGAGACGAAGAGGAAACCACCCAGACATACTGCACTATAAATCCAGAAGGTGCCATAACTGCCCAGTGCCACATTGAGCAATGGGAATGTATAAGTAAGCGTAGAACTTCCCACCCAGAGGGCAAAGGTACTGGTAGCTACCGCTACGGCACGCACCCTGTTGGGGAAGATTTCAGCTAAAAGCACCCAGGTAACAGGTCCCAGGGTCATCGCATAGCAGGCGATGGCTGCCACTACCAGAACTATCATAAACCATCCTGTAATCTGGAAGAAATAACAGATGCCCAGGATGAGATAGATGCCGCAAAGTCCGCTGGCACCCAGCTTCATCAAGGCCTTTCTTCCCCATTTATCTACCGTGAAAATGGCAACAAATGTAAAGATAACATTGGCTATTCCCGTTACCACGATATTGAAAAGCACATCGCCGATGGCATAACCTGCCGATTGGAATATCTCCTGCGCATAATTGAAGATGACATTCGTTCCGCACCATTGCTGGAAGAAGGCAACCACCACACCCAGCAGGAGCACCTTGCGATAAGGCTTGCTGAACAAAGTCTTCAGTCCTGCCTGCGAGGAGTCCTTTTCGTTTGCCTCTCTCACGGCCTGCAACTCAGCCTGCGCATAGCTGTTTCCACCGATCTTATTCAATGTAACGAAAGCTTTCTTTTCTCTATTTTTCATAGCCAGCCAACGGGGACTCTCAGGAATGAAACAAGCCATCACACAGAATACTGCCGCAGGAAAGGCTGCCGCCCAGAACATCCATCGCCAAGCCATCTGTCCATTCCAGGATGCAGCAATATCCGCTGAGAGGAAAGAAGCTGGGATAGGTTCTGCTATCAGCCAATTGGTTATCTGTGCCGCCAGAATACCAAGCACGATGGTCAATTGGTTCAGCGAAACCAATTTTCCCCTGATGGAAGTAGGTGCCACCTCTGCAATATACATAGGTGAAAGTCCTGAAGCCACTCCGATACCGATGCCTCCGAAGAAACGGGCCACCAGAAAGTAGCTGAAGGTGTCAGCCATTCCCGTTGCTATCGCTGAGAAGAAAAAAATCAGGGCGGCAACAATCAGAAGCTTCTTTCTTCCGATACGGTCGGCAAGTGAACCGCAGAGCATCGCTCCTATCAGACAGCCTATCAAGGCGATGGTCATCGCCAAACCTTGGTCTGAAGGGTTATCGGCTATCTGATAATACAGTTCGTAGAAGGGTTTAGCACCGCCAATCACTACCCAATCGTAACCGAACAGCAATCCACCCATCGCCGATACCAGACAGATGAAATACACAAATTGTTTGTTTATTGTTTCCATGCTAGTTGTTTTTATTTGTTTTTTCCGGGTGCAAAGATATCGCTTTTATCGGAAAGATGGAATAGAATAAAAGCGGAAAATAATGGAGAATCTTATGATAGCCATTCTGATATTCATAAAAAATAGTGGTTTGCGAAGAAGTGTAAAAAACATCATTTATAACAAAAAAAACGTGGATGCTACCTTACATCCACGTTTTTTTTGTTTTTTTATTCAGATATTCATCTCATTTTCAAGATAATCTCTTTCCAACCTTTGCGGCAACAAACGCTATCATCAAGCCCAGGCAGGCGGCAATGCTGATGGCAATGCGGAGACCGGTAGCCTCAGCCAGCCATCCGATAACCGGTGGTCCTACCAGGAAACCGAAGAAACTGATGCTCGAAACGATGGTGATGGCAATGCTCGCCTTGATGGTTCCCAGCTTTCCAGCAATGCTGTAACAGATAGGCACCGACGAAGAGATGCCGAAACCTACCAGCAGGAAGCCCAAGGTGGCAGGAATCAGATAAGGCAAGGCGGCAGCCAGCCACAAACCGCCCAATATCAAAGCACCACAAACCTTCAACACCCTGGCTGGGCCGTATTTCGTAACAAAACCATCGGCAAGGAATCTACCCAGAGTCATCGCTCCCATGCCAGCCACATAGCCCGCACGGATAAAAGCCTCATCGGGTTTTACTACTGATGAGAAATACACACCACTCCAATCATAAACAGTTCCTTCACAGAACATGCCGGCAAATCCCATCAATCCCAGGAGAAAAAGAATCGGGTCGATGGTCTTGAAAGAGAACTTCGGCACATCCTCCTCTTCCGCCTTCGCCGTAGCATCATCTACCAGAAAACGGAATCCGATGGCGATGATAAGAAGACTCATCGCCAGGATGGCTCCAAAGTGAACCTCTATCGGAAGCAGGGTATTGGCAAAGACGGCTCCGATGATACCACCCGCAAAACCGCCCAGGCTCCACAAACCGTGAAACGACGACATGATGTTACGTCCATACATCTTCTCTACCAGGCAAGCCTGGGTATTGGTGGCGATGTTCATCAGATTCGCCATCATTCCGAAAGCCATCAGACTCAATATCAGATTGAAAACCGTAGTGCTGCTTCCTATGCAGAAGAGCACCAATGCATAGAGAATTTCAGATAAGGCAAGCATCCTCTTGCTGCCAAACCTGCTCACCAAGACACCCGAGAAAGCCATCATCAGAAGCTGACCGATAGGAATGGCGAAAAGCACCGATCCCAGCTGTCCGTTGCTCAAGTGCAACATCTGCTTCACATCCGGAATGCGGCTTGCCCAACTGGCAAACACCACGCCCGGCACAAAATAATAAGCTGCAACAGCCACTCGCTTACGGGTTAAATCTCCCAAATTGCTCAAACTATTCATATTACTCAAACTTACAGTCATCCTTCTTAATACCTTATTTTATATACCTTAATTTATATGCCTATTTATATACTTATTTATATTTGCGGCTGCAAAATTACAAAAAAATGCAGAAAAACACCGATATTTGAACAAAAAATGTAGCTTTGTTTAAGAAATTAGCCGTAACTTTGCACTTATAAAAAGAATTCAAAACAAACTAGCAATGAAGAAACAGACAATGATTATCCTGGCACTCGCCTTGACTTTGGCGATGCCAACCATGCCCGCCTTCGCCCAGAAGGCGATG
>OIZP01000347.1_pt1 | contig 29671 bp, 22 predicted proteins | sample 1588531 | NCBI WGS metagenome assembly OIZP01 (sample SAMN03283283) | human gut metagenome | biome: human-associated habitat; material: feces | host: Homo sapiens | place: Peru | collected 2012
ACCATTCTTTCACTCCTAATCTATACTCGCACCACTGGTGCGAATAATTCTATTTTCAGAATACCTATCTCTGAATCATATATTTTTCTGTAATAGGAAACATATCTTGTATGAGAAATGCACTTTCTCGACTATCATCTAATTTTACAATATGTATAATATCACACGGCTTTCTTGCCTTTTCTTTATTCTCAACAATTTTTTTGTATTTGTCTATTCTGCTTGATAATGGTATCATCCAAAATATTCCCGTATCAGAATCCTCGAAGCAATAATAATGAGGTCTGTTTCCTGCCTTATTTCCTTTAAGATATGGATCAGGCGTGTCCGTAAAAAATTTATCTTTTATAATATAGAATCCCGTCTTTTTCATTATCTTGTCCTCATTATAATGTATATAGAAAAATCCTCCGCCTTACGGCGAAGGACTAAACTTTCAACCCAACCACTTATATACCGCATATTGGTCAGCGGTAAACTTTCTTTGTACATATATTCTAACGAGTACAAAGAGAAAAGTCAAGATGGCTTCCCACTATTATTTTATGCAGATTCATCTTCAAATATTCCATCATTTCTTATACATACATCCAATAAACCAATATATTTACCATTATACTTGTTAGATTTCTTTTCGTCTTTAAGAAAATCTACAGAATAATTTTCGTTTGAAACAAAGCATCCACAATACCTGTATCGCAATCAAAGATAATATTTCCTGCGGTGTTTTGTGTAATGGTATTATATCCAGACAAATAAATGTATTTTCCAAATCACCAAACCATAATACCGTAACAACAATTGTTTCTAAAGAAACGGTCGAGAATGCTTTTACAAGTTACCTCTCGACCGTCATTTTTTTCTAATTCATACTGTCTAGCGATTTCTGTAACATCTCTTTATATGCTTTGCGCACATTCGAAGGACCTTCAATCATAATTTTCCCAGCTACTCCAAATACCCATCGATAGAAAGTTGGACTCACGCAGACTTTAACTTTTATCCGGAATTTTTCCTCACCTACACTTTGAGTCTTAATTTTCATACCAAACTTATCAACCACAGACTTCATAATACAGTTGTCGCATAGCAATGTTACATCAATTGCTTCGTCTGTAGAAAACATACGAAAGACCTCCGTTGTATATTTTGCGACATTATATTCTATTGGCTTCTCAACAGCCTTCTCCGACAGCATCTCCGGTTGTTTTTTTTATACGATCCACTCGATAGGTACGAACAGCTTCCCTCTCATCACAGTATCCGGTCAGATAGTAATAGTCGCCATCCCAAATTAAATCAAATGGACTGACTGTATATGGCTTTCCACCGTTTCTGAGCACTTCCTTCTTCTTACCATTGAGTTCAGAATAATAGAAGGAAATCTTCACGCCGGCATTGATCGCCTCATTGATGGCATCCACTATGTAATAGCCCTTTTCATTCTCTGTCTTCACACGACCGGTGATATGCACAGATCTCTTTAACTTATCTGCATTGTTCTCACTGGTCAAAGAGAGTAGCTTTTCAATCAGGCTCTCACTCTTCTTCTCTGTTATGAACTTGGAAGACTGCACTGCATCGATCAGAAGCTTTAACTCCGGCACGGAGAACTTGCGGTCTGCCAGGTAGTATTCCCAGGCACGCTTACGTTCTCCGATAATCTCAAAGCCAGCCGCACGAAGCAAGTCAATATCCTTAGGCACAGTGGTTCTATGCACAAGAATATTGTGCTGCTCCATCATACGGTCAGTGATCTGCTTTGTAGAAAGGGTATGATCCTCATCGGTCTGTGTCAGAAGCATCTGATAGAGATACAGGATACGAAGTCTAGTATCGTTATCCTCTGCCTTTGGTTCAATCACCATTTCTGCTTTGTTTGCCTGATCAGCTAAGATGACATCTACAATTACCTGAGCAGCAAGCCTGGATCCAAGCTCATTTGGATGGCAGCCATCTTCAGCAAAGATATCCTGCTTAGCTGCTTCCTCATAGAAGCGTTTGCCTACATCGGCAATCAAGGCCTCATTCCGATCGGCAGCCTCATGATAAGCATCATACATTTTCTGATACATCTCATCATAGTCCATGCCGAAGGATTCCAGCTGCTTGCCGCCCTTCTGATAAGCCCAGGTTGCATACAAAACCGGTACTGCTCCATTGGAACGAATCCGCTCACACAGCAGTGCTGTGTTCTTCAGGAAGCTTTTCCTGGAAGTGATCGGGCCGTTGCTCATCTCCTGAAGAATTACATAGTCCCACTTCTCATTCTCCAAAGCCGCCTGCGTCATTCCTCCCATCTTGGTGTCAGGATTCAACTGCTCGGCAAGGCGTGCTCCACCGCGGGTGTGCTGAACCACTTCAGCATCTATTAAGTTGGCCAGGGTTTCTGGCATGTTGTTTGCAAAAGTAAAACTATTGCCAAGCATTAGTATTCTCATCTCAGCACTCCTTTAATTTAGGAACTCTGAAGGTTTACTCCAATATTTTTTTGAGGATTAAATATTTCTGCATATAATAACGCACGTCTCTCCTCATCAAAAAATTCAACAGAGTCCGCAACAGATATTGTGTCACAAATAATATAGGTTCGTATTTACTCCACTTTTTACTGTCTATTTCTTCGACTTAGTGAACCAGCCTTCCTTAAAACCGGATACTTTACCACTTCCATAGCTTCCTGTTGCGCCAAATATTTCCATTGCCTCATTCACAATTGAATCAATTTCATTTTTTGATCCGATTACCCAAAGATGCCCTGATTTATTTCTATTATCAACGACTTCCAGTCCATTCTTTTCAAAAAATTCCTTCAACCCTTTATTATTCGCAGTATCAATTGATTCCTTAGTACTTCTCTTTTCTCTCTTTTTACGATTACCTTTTTCCTTTATTTTCTTGTTGATTTTCTCGGTAGATTTCTCTATAGTTTTCTCGGTTGTTTCAGTTTCCACAGGAATCACACTATCTTTCAACTCTTTATCATACACATACAATTCATCCAAAGCTCTTGTGTAAGTAATGTATTTTTCATTTTCACTCATCCGACCACTGATTGCAAAGACTGTTTCAAATTCAAGGCCTTTAGATTGCTCTACCGTCATTAGATTCCATTTTGTTCTTTGTAATTCAACAGATCCTTTTGTCATATTATGAATCCTGGCTATATACATTCCATACTTCGCTAGTAATTCTTTAGCTTCCGATACATTCTTGACAATAATACAACTCAAACCAACATTCTGAGGTTTCTGAAATATTCCATAAAAAGATTCTTCAAAATCACTCTCATTTCTAATTTCATGAACTCCAGTTCCATCTAAATTAATTGCATGCATATCAAGCTTAAATCGTTTATTACAGTACGCTGTGATCTGCCTAGCGTTACGATAATTCTCCTGCATATATTCTTTCTTAAAGCTTGCGATATCCGAAATCTTTTTCCAATCATCAATACCCTTTTCACCCTCTACATGCTGCTTAACATCACCAAATAAGTTAAGAACGACTTTTTTCCCATTTACTGCTTTAATCAATCGTAATTCTTCAGGCGCCAAATTCTGAGCTTCATCTATTGTAATCAAACTTTCTTTTGCACCATCTGGCATTCCATAAAATTGATATAATATCTGTAAATATAAATATGGAGAACATTCCAATGCATCCAGTCTTCCTTTTTCATCAGGTTCTTGACCAAGCTTTTTCATCAATAATAGGTAAATCTTATAAACCGTATTCATTGCCACTTCAGAATAATATGTATTTGTATCTATTAACTTTTGCAAATATGCTTGAGGAAGATATAAATTATCATTTGTAGATAAACTTGTAAGGGGTTGTTTTAATTTTTTTACTCCTGACACGATACTTTCCGCGTATTCCCAATACGGATCTTCTATAAATGAAACCTCTTTTATTATCTCATTGCAGCTAATACATAACAATTCCTTATTTGCAATCATCTGATACTGCTCAGTAAGAGACATATTCATCCTCTCACTCTTAACAGCTACAAATAAATCCAACAACTGCCGAATCTGTTTTGCTTTTATCTTCAACACATCGAAATGGTTTTCATCAAGCTCCACTATTTCCTGTGTTTTCTTTAAATTTGTAATCTTATTCTGTGCTGCTTTTATAGAATTCAAATGATTTTGATATTTAACTTTATGATCTTCACGATTTTCAATTTTACTGAGTTCTCGTTCATTCTTCTCGATTATTTGCTCTTCCTCAGTTATCCTCTTAGCAACTCCACGAGTCACAGCAATTTTTCTTGTTTCCAACTGTCTGGCAAATTCATCTAATTTTTTCAAAAGATCAAAAGTATTGCGGTGGTAACTTTTTAAACTAGCATCATTCTTATTTAATACTGCTTGAATCTTCACAGTCTTTTCATGAATTTTATTTGCCGGAGTCGTTGCGACTTTTCTGTTGATTTTTTCTTCCAAATTCAACATTTCATAGGCTGCTTTGTAATTAATAGCACCTGCTTCTATAATATCTTCAATCTGAGTTGAAATGTCTTTAATACACTCAGAAGAATAAACATAGTTAAGATTTTCTTGATTTAATTTAATATAAGGCTTAATGGTTCCATATTTTTCAGAACTAATGTTATATTTTTCTAAAATATGATTATAATATTGTTCCAATGTTCCCATTTTCAAGTCTTCAATTTCGAGATCTATGCGCATATTATTAGCCATCTGTATATAAGCAATAGAAGGCGTGATAATATAAATATTGTTTCTATCCAAGCTATTAGGATTATCATAGATTACAATAGGTAATCTATGAAACATAATCATGGACTTCCCTGATCCTGCGCATCCTTGCACAATCAAGTTCTGTTTAAATGGAGTTTGTATAATTTCCCCCTGTTTTTTCTGAATAGAGAATACAATATTCTTAAATTCCTGACCTGAACGACGATTCAATAATTCCTGTAAAAACTCATCAGCAATAATTTGTTCCGCTTCTTCATCCATCGTTGGGAAAAAATGAGTAACACTCTTGACTTTATCAAAAAACATATTGATCTGTCTCTTCATCTTTAACTGACAATGTGTCTCGTATTTTTCACCATGTTTTCCTATAACAACTCCGTCATACTCCTCCGCAGCATTATCTAAAATATAATGTCTGCATAACGGCATCTTCCAACTCATAATGAAAATCCGTTTTCCATTCAGATATGTATGAAGTCCAATTTTAATTTCCTCTCGCTCCTGCCCTTGTTCATCTTTCATGTCCAAAACTAATCTTGTCTCATATAGTTCATCTCTTCCTTGACGAAGATCTCTCATTTGTTGGCGCGCCACCATCTTTTCATGTTCCGCTGACACTAACATTCCATATGTGTCCGGAAGACATGATGTTTTTGCTTTTTGGGCTTGAAGCTGATTATGTGTCAATTTTTTATCTAATTGTAAGAGAGTTGCATCCATATCTCGGATAAGATCATTTAAAATTTTTTGTTCTTCCCTTACTAATTTTTCTTGTGTTTTACTCACTACTTTTCTCCCTTTTTAGAGTTGGTATTTCAAAGATTGCCTTTAACATTCTTGCGGTATGTTTCCCCTCGAAACGTAGACAAGGATAATATTTTGTTTCAATTATATTTCCTTCAGAGATAAAATCAGGAGAAGATAGCGGTTCTCCAAACCATATTTTTTCTTTATCAATTATTGTAATTGGTGTAGTCACATATAAAGAGTTAATTCTGTACTTATTCAGTGCTTTTGCTAAAGAAACACTCTCTGAAACTCGAATACATATTTTTACACCATTCTTTTCTGCAATGCTTAATGCAACAATTAATTCCTCTAATGCATCAATATCGTCATCCATCGCACCTGGCATATCAATGAAGATTTCGTTTGTTGCTTTTTTTATATCACATATGTATCGTTCCCATGAATCGACTTCGTCTCGATCACCCAAGAACAGTTCAGGTATTTCTCCTTCTTCTGTTCCAAGTTCTTCAAATAACTCATCCCCTCTGATAGATAAATCAAAATCTGTCATGTACTTCAACACTTTTGTAAACATAAGATCTTTTGCAATATTTTTCCGAAATAGGTATTCCTTGTTTGCAACTAAAATGAACTTACCTTGTGTACGTGTCATTGCAACATTAAACAATCGATTAGCTGTATCATTCTTTTTTGAAGTTAATAACGATCCAGGAAATGGCATTCTAAAACAATCTACTGCATCATATATAATTACTGGCTGCTCGGATCCTTGAAACTGATGAACCGTTGCAGATTTTATATTAAAAAACCGTGTATCTCTTTCCTGAAGATCACGTATCATTGCAAGAACTAGTTTTGCTTGCGCACTATATGGAGTTATAATACCCACCCCATATTTTCCTGCAAACATTTCTGCTAATTTAATACATACCATTGCAGACAACAAATTAATTCTTGATCCATCCATAGTTTTAATACACACTGAATACGAAGAACTCAGATCTACCAAACTCATAGGTTCTTTTTCCAAAGGTGCCAGATTTGCGATAGCCTGTCTATGTTCATAAATTGTACTTGCTGATTGCAAGAGTCTTCCATACATATGATTGCTAACAAATTTGGCAATTTCCGGATGCATACGATACTGATAATTCAACATAACCAACCACTCATGTCCATATCCATTTTCTACAGCAGATGTGATTCCCGTATGTTCAAAAATATCTTTTGTAAGCATGATATCTGAAGGATTCTGCACAATAGCCGGAAGCTGCTTGAAATCTCCCAAACAACAAAAATGTTTTTTCGCAAGGCTTGCTGCAAATACAACCTGTGGAATATATGCCATACTAGCTTCATCAAAAATCACCACATCAAATTTCTGTGCATATAAGGTTTTATCTACAACTGCTTTAGATACTGTCGTTGCAACAAAAGCTGCGCTTTTCACTAGTTCCTTCTCGTGCTCCAATAGCTTTTCACGAATCTTATTTATTTTCTTCCGGAGTTCTATTCGTCTAGGATCATCCTTTTTCAACTTCTTTCGTTCCTGATTTAATACTTTGTGTGACTCTGCTAAATCTGGATTTTTATAGAGTACATAAGAATAGGAAGTTAAAGTTTCACTGTCCAATAGTTCTTTTACTCGAGGATACCCATAACGAATAATTTGTCCTGGTTCATAATCAGACATGTTTGCAATTTTTAACACCGCTCCGTCAACCGAAACATTGCTATAGGAGACCATTAGTATGCGCTCACCTTGTAACATATGTTCTAAAGCAATTTTAGCCAAAGTAGTGGTTTTACCCGTTCCTGGCGGTCCCCAAATAAATGTAATTGGTTGCATTGTAGATTTTTTAAGAGCAAGATCCTGTCCTAAACCAATAAAATTTTTTTGATTAATCTTCGAAATACCATTACAGGCCAACTCGTAGGCAATCGATGCAGTTTCTGAATCCAACTCATCAAGACGTTCAGTCAAAGCTTCCATAAGTTGCCAAGGTTCTGCAGTAAACTCGACGGTCTCAACCTTTTCACCAATAAATTCTTTTGGCTGAATAATAATAGTAAATTCCTCACAAGACATAACTTGAGCAGGAACTATTTTCCCAGGAAACCACAATTTAATCGTAGTTCCATCTGGGAAGTGTAGCTCGGAGTCTGTTTCAAAAGAATAAATATAGTTGTTTTTTTCAGTTTGAAGTCTCTCTCCATCTATAATACGATAACGCTTTCCCCCTGTTTCTCGTAGATACGCTATTTCCGCATTGACTGCATGTTTATACAAATTTTTAAACTGTTCAAAATTGGCATCCGAACTTTCCTGCTTGTATTTATTCTGAAGCTCTTCATCTTCCAAAATAAATGTATCTGCTAGACATGCTGGAAATTTATACGTATACTCAGAATCTGCGTAAATCACACGCATTTTTCCATTACTTATATCAGCAATCCGTCCTCTCTTTTTTGATGTACGATGCATCACTCTCATTCCGACAATCTCATGCATATTCTTCTGCTCCAACAAACTCTTGATCGTATAATAAAAAATGAACTCAAAAGTCACAATCTCTTTTCCTTATTTCATTGCATTCTAGCATTATAATACAATACTATCTTCTGGCAACAATATAATAAGTATATCATAGTTGGAGATATATTGTGCATTTTTCCACATAAGTCTTTCTGTTTTAAGTCTAGTTTTATGCAAAACTTAGATTCGATTCTAATTTTTCAATCAAATATCCTGTATTTACGGCATCATCCAATCAATCATGAAAGTTACTCCGGTTCAATCTCAGCTCGTCCCAAAGCTTCCTTCAAACTTAAATATCGTGTCTTTTCTTTAATTTCATGCAACAGTTGTTCTCTATCAGATCCACTCCAAGCATAGATTTTATAGTCACATTCTCGCAACCAGTCAATCATATGTAGCAGTACTTCTTCCATCTTAGGAGCCATTTTAGCCTGGCTGTTTTTTTATACCTTTCAAAAACAATTGTGGAAGAATGAATCCTTCCACTGCAACATAGATAACCAAACAAGACGCCCATAATAGAAAATTTGATAAATGTTCTAAGTGCTGATAAATCAAATGCATCAAAGAATAAAGCCCACTGTTGATGGATTTTTAGGATTAACAGTGAGCTTTTGTAGATGAAAAAACTTTAAATAAATTTAACAGTATAGCCATCCATACCTGAAAGGAAAGGCAGTGGTCCGTCTCCACTGCCTTTTCTTACATACTCCTTAATTGATTAATAATATTCTCTGTTCTTCGGATTGCTTCTTCCACTTGCCGTTTTGCATTATTGATTCGATCCTGGACCATCCAGTCTACAACAAAACCATCAAATAAATAATCTGCAAAAGCAAGAAAATCATTTGTATTAATATTTAAGTTGCATACCATATTTACATCATTTAATTCTCTACTGAAATTACGAAGATCATATTTGGCCTGTTCCATATTCTGCTTGGCTTGATCTATTTTGGAATGCTTTAACATTGTGGAAAGAAATCCACCGCCAAACATATCTACCAATCCCCAATTTTTCGCACTATTCAGATTATTCTCTGCTGCATGAAGACTATCCAGTGCTCTACACCCTGCTTCAATTGCTTCTCTTTTTTCTTTTTCAATATCATATACCATCAATATTTCCTCCAGGAATCTTTTATGAACAAGAGTCAACCAGTGCTATGATTGCTCCTATAATCAATACTGGAAATGCAATATACAACATTCCTCCAACAACCATTCCGATAAGAATCACCGGAAAGAACACGACCGTGCAAAGCAATTTCATGATACCCCAGGATGCTTTTAATCCAAATATAAAGAATTTTCCTATAAACCAAATCAAACAAATTAAAAATAATACTGATAACATCTTCTACTCCTTCTTGCCTTATCAAATAAAGCATCCTCTACTTTTTCTTTTGCATCTCCGTTGTGAATTCTGAAATATTTTTAACGCCTATCTTATTACTGAATTCTGGATTTTTGTCTATTTTTTCGATCAAACGAATTACTCTGATTCTATGTGCTGCGTTCATCTGTTCACCCCGTTTTATATGCAATATTCTCTTAATAAGGTAAGTATAAACGTATTTTGAAAAGAAATAAACTTTTTGAATAGGGAAATACCTGGATATAATTCTCAGATTTTGAGAAATAACAAAAAAGGCCCAAAAGGGCACTTTTCCTCCTGAATCTATACAATTCTCTAATGCTCGTTCTATAGTTTTCACGATATTCTCCCATCATATTTCAGATTGTCTTCACTTTATAATATTTTCCATATTACAGTTACCGTATCAGTAACAGCTATATCATCTGCCTCAATATCTATGTCATAAGATCCAGGTGCACTCATATCGCAGTCTGGACACTCCATCAATTTCATTTCATTCAATGGACTTGTCACGAAATCTATTTCGCCCCAAGAATAATCAATGGACTGTATCTGACCTAATTTCACATTTGCTGAAGTTGCAAGCACCTGTGCTTTTTGAATGGAATCTTCAATTGCTTTATGTAACAGCTCATTCTTACATTTTTCTACATCCGCCACAGTATATTCTATAGAAAGCTCTGGCTTTAATGGACTATGAGCTAAAGCATATAGAACTTGTCCTAACCTTTTATTATCAGATTCAAACTCTATTTTCATGCGATGATTATACTTATAACCTTTGAATCTTCGCTTCCAGCTTTTATCTTTGCCCTGATAGCTTTCATATTCTGTATCAACATTAAAATAAACTGTTTTGAGATCTCTTCTTTGAAAACCAAGTATTTCAAACAGATCCTTGAGCAGCTCAGTGTCTTCTGTTGACCTGCGGAGAGTATCTTCATATTCTTTGTAAATCCCTTCCGTGTTGACATATAATCGGATCATATCCGGCTTTACTTCTATTTTCCCTTTTCCCGTAACTTTAATTGTTCTCATCATCTTTGCTCTTCCTTTCATTCTCACAATATTCATAAACGCTGATTTAAAAATCTATCATCTTCTTTATCATCTGCATCAGCATTTCTATCTCTGCCAAGAACATGATCAAACTCATCTAGAATATCTATCATCAAACCTTTATCAATCCGTCTTCTACACTCTGCAATCAATACAGCCGGAATTCCATAAAATGCTTCTGCAATACTACCTGTAATAGCACCAAGCGTGTCAGTATCTCCACCAAGTGATACTGCATTCCGTATGGCATCCTCAAAATCCTTGGATTCCAGAAATGCAATAATTGCCTCCGGTACTGTTCTCTGACAAGTCTCATCCATATGATATCCAGGTCTGATTTCATCAAGTGTTCTATCAAGATTGTAATGAAACTCCCTCTCGATGTATTCTTTAATTTCTTCTTTTGAAGATCCATTCCTAGCCATGTATATTGCACTGGCTGTTGCCTCTGCACCCTTAATGCCTTCCGGATGATTATGTGTCACATTTGCTGTTGCTCTTGCTACCTCTCTTGTTCTTTCCAGCGAATCATAAAGCCATCCTGCCGCTGATACTCTCATGGTGGATCCATTCCCATAACTTCCGTATGACTTTGGATTCCTTTCTTCAAGCCAATACCTGAATCTTCCTCCATAGCCAGCATATGGATGCCGTCTTCCCCAATCCTGCATGTTGGCTACTACCGCCTCTTCTATTTTCTTTACTGTAGCTTCCGATCCTATTGTCAGCAATGCTTCGCCTATCGCTATTGTCATAACAGAATCATCTGTAAATCCACAGCCTTTGCTAAACAAATCAAATTCCTTTGTTTTATCTCCTCTGTCAAACTCAAATGGACTTCCTATAATATCTCCTAAAATTGCTCCGTACATATATGCCTCCAATCTCCGGATTGCTCCGGCAGCTCTTTTTCTTTGTTACAATATAAGTATAGTTGATCTGCATCTTTATACGGTCGCTGTTCCGGCGACACTTTTTTAATAAAAGGAAAAACGCCGATACCATCGGTACCGACGTAAAACATAGCAATCAATATTTACTTGTAAACTCTTTATACTCCCAATATCTCATTCGTATACTTAAACAAAGTTACATTCAACTGCATAATATCATACTGCTTATCTATTATTGCCTTCTGTACAATCAGATCCACCTTACTGCTTGGGCTGAACGCCCAATCCGCTCTGGCAAGTAAGTCTTTTGACTGTTCCAAATCAAGGTGCAGTGCAATACAGAGTGCCATTACCGTCTTTTTCTTTGGATGATAGTTCTGATCACACTGAATCTTTGAAAAATGTTTCCTATCAAGATTTGCCCGTTTCCACACATCCTTATTATCAAGATGTGTTTCATCAATCAGCTCAAATAATTTGTCATGGAACGATACTCCAATATTCGCAAGCTGGTCTTCCAATGATATATTTTCTAACGGCATGAGCAACTCTGTCATGCCCGTATCCGTCATTTCCTCAAGTGGATAGCTATCTTCTGCCTCTCTTTGAAGCATTTCTTCATTGAAATCTTCTTCTGCCAATTCTTTTATACGAGTACTTCTTCTGTTCCTTATCGGATACTCTTTTCTATGGATTTCTCTGACGTAATTAGCATCTATGTAAGAATCAATATCCCCAACAATCTGACCGGATAGCTGAAAAGATCTTTTATCAAACACTGCCAGTATGATTTCCATTTCATTTTCTGTAAGAAACTGGCTGAATACTGACACAGCAATCTGTAACGCCTTATCCTTTGGAAATCCATATACTCCTGTCGAAATCAGTGGAAATGCTATACTTTCACACTCAAGCTCCAATGCTTTCTGTAATGATTTTCGATAACAATTCTCAAGAATTTCAAATTCATGATTCTTTCCATCTGTCCATACCGGTCCTACTGTATGAATAATATATTTTGCCTTTAGATTATATGCACCGGTAACAGCAATATCACCTCTTGCAATCTTGCCGATGCCTGCTCTTTCGGCAAGAAGTTGTTCTTTTCCTGCCGCCTCATATATTGCTAAATCTGTACCGCTTGCACATATCGGATTCGGATTTGCAGTATTTACAATCACATCTGCTTTTACTTTTGTTATATCGTTTCGAACTATTTTAAATGGCATCGTACTTCTCCTTATCTCCTAATTCTCATCCGATTCGCAATAACATTAGTTGCATTTTGTTTCATCGCTTTCAATATCTTTAAGTGTAATACCGTCTGCATTTTTCCAGCTTGTCAACCCGTTAGCACTCTTACCTACGACAAACATTGCTGCACCAGATGGACTTGAAAACAAAATATCTTCCTGTAGAATACCCTCTACAATATTAGCTTTATTTCTCTTTTCTTTAATACCTGCTGAAATTGTCTCATCATCCTCTGGAGCAATATGACTCCCATTTAGCACTACAAACCCTTCAGATGTACGAATACCATCAGCTTCTATCTTTCCTATTCCCTTCACTGTTCTTTCCAAGTGCAGCTTTATTTCTTCTTTTTCAATTTCATTACCATCATTTTCTTCTATAGCTGCTGGTTTATTGACTGGTTCCAATACTTTATATCCTAAAACACTTATCAAAATTCTCACATTATCAATAAATTCTTCCATAACTGCTATTTGTGATTCCTTCATCACCGTATTTCGATAAGTGTTTTTTGTAAGCACCAGATACCGTTTACACTGTCTTGCAATGTCTACAACTCGATTTTCAAGATAACGAATCAATGCCTTGTTTAGGTCTCTCCCTATAAAAATCACTGCCGTGGTCCAATAATATTTCTCTTTTTCAGCTTGATAATCTCGCAAATGTTGCAACAAACGTTCTTTTACATTTTCTGCTTCCCCGATATATACTGAATCTGTTCCATCATCTTCTTTGCAAAAGAGGAAATATACTCCTGCTTGAGTAATATCCTCTCTATAGCACGAAGACAATTCAATTCTTGGTATCTTAATTGCTTTTCCATTCCAATTTGACAACTCCGCTATAGTCAAGCTATCCGCTGTTCCATTGACCAAAAACAGCTCTATAGACTTTCCATACACCATTGCTATTCCTCCCTGATCTATCCTTGTTTTAATCCCTACTCAGCATACGTTTCAATCCAATTTTCGCCATCATATTCGTTAATCTGTTTTTCTAATCTTGTAAGATAATATTGCAAAAAAGTATTCTCATCATATCAACCTTCTTTTCCCTTTGAAAATGGACTCAAGTCGATAAACAATTTCTTCAATCCGCTTGTGTCCTTGAACTCCTTGAATAAATACTCCAAAAGTTCTTCCTGCCTTGCCTGCCCCAATGTAAGCCGGTAAAGAGACAATATCTTTATCAGCCTTTCATAATTAACCTCATCCTTACTCATAGGATACATTGGCACAAGCCTTTCTATTTTTACACTCTGATTTTTTCCGAAACACCAGAATGGCACAAGCTCTGACTGGTCATTCTGCTTTTCCGCTTTAGCAGCTTCAAACATTTCTGTCCATATGTCCCGCTTAAATGTGATATCATCTGCCTTACCATATTTATCAGCAACATTCTGTCTTATTGCCAGACACTTAAATCTATTAATCCTGCCTTCCCTTTGTTCCAGATCTATGGGATTACTTGGAAGATTCCAGTGCATAATCACACGACAATAATTATGAAAATCCAGTCCTTCCTGTCCGATTGATGTTGTGGCAAGCACAAATGGACGCATTGGTGAGTTAAAGGCATTTCTGATATTTTCTTTACGCATGACTACCTTGGAATTATCGCCTGCGTCCTTTGTAAATCCAACTGCATAGCTCGACCTTATTCGACACCCATCGCTCTTCCTATCAGCTCCGTTAATACGCTTTTTGAAATCAGGATAAGTATCAGCGATATAGGTAGCTGTATGTATTTTCAATGAATCCATCATCATATCATGAACGATTTGATACTGGTTACCCTCTGACTGAAAACCTGCTGTTTCCTTCAACATATGGATATACTCATCAATCATTGCCTGAAAGCAGCCATCCTTACAGTATTTAAGTATATTCTGCCAATGGGAATTATCATCTCTGCATCTGCCATAGGCAAGGTCAATAATAGCTGTTGACTCCGGTAAGTTAAAATTATTCACAAACACTTTTGCCAGAGATGTTGCTCTTGCTGTGCTTCTTCCATTTGAACGATAAATACATATTGCTGGCGATCCTAATACCATATTTACCAATGTTTCCAGAAGATCATCCGGCTTTCTTCCAAGATGAATTTCTTCCGGTACATCGAGATAACTTCTTAGCCTATCAATATGAGCAAGAAATCCTTTATTTCTTTTATCCTTCGAACTGCTTCTAACCTCAGATGTTGTATCTTCTTCATCAACATTCATTTCCCACACAATATCGTCTATCCAATTTTTTGCATAAATGACTCCATCCATGAGCATCGGTGCGAGATAATACCATCTGGCATCCTCCTTATTGCTAGACGAATCACCATACTTTTCATTGATTACTGCAAGCTTCTCTTTCAATTTCAGCCGTACCGCTTTTTCTATAACTTCCAATGATTCATGATTATTCAATGACTCAATTGGTAAATACATATCCGAAAGTGTCTTAGATGGATAAAGCAGTGCAAATAGGCTCATGCCTCTTACTTCTCCATTTGAGACATTAAACCTCAGTCTTGCCACTGGGTATCTTCTCGAACCTTCCGCAAAATAACCTGTATTCTTCTTATCCTGGTTCTTTATCTGATGTACCAATTTTCCAACTGTAAGTCTTTCCGCCTCATAGGAAACCATAGCACCAATCATTCGTGGAACCATCTCCCATGCAGAAAAAACAAGTATTTTTGAAAACCCTTTGCTGTTTTTATATGCTCCCTGCATCTCATAATATGGCATTGATGGTGGAATCCACAGGTATTTTTCCGCCCCACCAATAAATGCCTTTTCTTTCAGTGCCTCAAGTCTTGCATTGGTTTTCGGCAGTTCTTCATATTTATTGATTCTATTGCGATTCAGCCACAAAAGGCTCTGTTCTCTTTCATTTCCAAATTCATCCGGATGTTTTGTATAATATTTTTCAATCTGTTCCTTAACCTTATATTTCTTCATAAAGGACATAAGATACGGACAGCTTTTTGCATAATCTACCGGTAAAGAATGATTTGAATCCGTTTTTGACAGTAATCGTGACATCTGTATATAGGAGTTTATGTCATTTTCATCTATCTGCAAATGATGCTTCACGCTGCTGTCATCCGTATAATCACCGGAATCCATGACTGATATACGCTCTGTCCTACTGACTCCCTGATACATCGCATTCTCTGCCAATTCCTTCATACGGATAATTGCACTGTCTCCTGCTTTCAACTCACTTAGAGCATGGGAATAATTCTTCCACACTTCCTTGAATTTAGTATCTATGACTTCATCATCAAAAAGAAAGTTCATAACCTGAAAAAACTCTGCATAATGCTCATCAAGCTGATTTTCATCTATCTCTTCAAGGGTAGAATACAATTTATATGGTGTAGCCGACAACAGAAGCACCTTTGTATCATGTCCACTAAGGAAACTGTGTGCAAGGATACCAAGTTCACTGTCATCTGATGACAAAAGAAACTTGAATCTCTGAAACTCATCCATGATTACCAGATCCGGCTCAAGCATGGATACACTGATTCTCGCAAACATTACACGAAGCTTATTCATCACATAATAATTGGAATATGTAAGCTGTTTATTGTATCTTCTTTCATGCAAATGATTAAGCAGCATGTCCCTAATTTCACCATATTCCGAATAATTTAAAATCTTATCAATTACATTTTGTGGATAGACACCATTCGTCATCTTTTCACATTCAACAACACGATTTTCAAAGCTACATTTTGCCCATCCATCCCATGCTTTCACCGCATCCAATATCATGAACTTTTCAAGAGATGTCATATGTCCTTTAAAATCCGGCATTCTCCTTAAAATAGCAAACATCAATGCTCTTTCCTGTACACTTCCTCCTCCTGAAGTCATACGGAAAGATGTTTCTGGGGTAAGTGGAATAAGCTGTATATAGCCTTCCTTTATCTGCGAATCGTTTTCCTGCTCGGTAATCTTTAAATGCTGCATAGACAGTCTTGTATCCGATACTGAACCAATGACATTCTTTCCTGTTACATCAAGCTTTCTGATATTCTGATTTGCTATGTTCTGATTAGAGCAGATATAAATCACCTTAAACAGATCATCTTTCTCTTCGATTCTAAGCCTTGCAGTCTTTACAATTGCTCCTCTGGCAATAAGCGTTTTTCCCATGCCTACTTCATCTGCCACAAGCACACGATTCTGATTATGCCGGAACAGATAATCCACTCTCTCAACAGTTGCTCTTTGAAAATCCTTCAGCCCGGAGAGGGTACGCTTTTCAATTTCATCTATATTAAATTGTGACATAACATCACCTCGTTATCTTCTGATCTTCAAAGTATTGCAAAAAGTCTCATACAGTTCACGGAATTCGTCCGGTATAATATCTTTATCTGTAACCATCTTAAGCACATATCCAATATCTTTTATTCTTTCCGGCTCTTCTACAGATGTTTTTAACATCTTTTCATAGAGTGCTGGCATTGCATCACTCGAATTAGCAAAAAAGCCGGATTCCCCCATCTGCTTTCCTTCAAGCATAGATGCTACATAATCATCGCCAAGTACAAATGCTATATACTCAACAAATGATGCCCTGTCTTTTACCACACTGTTTACTGCTGCACTTTCTCTGTCATCCGGGAAACCACTTGTAGGGATCATAATAATTCTGCGGATTGTATCATCACCTGATCTTGCAGTAATCTCGTAGAACTCAGATAACTGCAAAATCCCAAGTTCTGAAAACTCTATATGTTCAGACAATGTCTGCTCCTGCTTTGAATTAAAGGGTGATACTGTGATTGCACTATCAGACTCTATACCGCTAAATTCAATTGATATCTTATACTTTCCAGCATTCTCATTATCCTCTGAAATTACAGCCTGCCTTTTCACACGGCACAATTCCTTGATTTTCAGCTCCAGCAGATTTCTATTATCACTTTCCGTTTCCAAAACAGCATCCGCAACTGTAACCTGTTCAAATGGGTTCTTTACATCTCCTGCCGGTCCACAGAATATATCCTCTAAGAATTTATCCCCATTCAGATACATATTCTTTGTACCAAGCCACAGCATCATTTCAACATTTTTATTAATTGCAGAATAGGAAGCATTCATGGAACCAAGATACAGATCAACATCTGAATATTTCCTTCTCAGATAAATTTTTGCATGAATATCCTGTTTCTTTTTATCCGCCAGTTCATCTGAAATTTCATCCTCACCATCTATGATCTCATCCTTTAACGCATAGATGGTAAAATTATCTACATCTGACGCTTTGAGTTTTCCAAGCTCAGAACGTCTCGTAATAAGTGTTCTCTTACAGTCTGACAATGCCCTGTCTGTAAGGTTAAAATCAGCAATCACACTTTCTGACAAAAACGGAGACATCACTACAAGCTCATTAAATGTCGAATTGGCATTTCCTTTTTCCTTGCAGAACAGAATATCATCCTGCATTTGGTAAGCATTTTTTTCAATGCCAAGCGGAAGCACTTCAAAATTCTCGCCAAATATTTTACTTTCAAGCGAAAAGGATACATCCTTAATATCTGCACATAATCCACGAATCAGATTTCTCTTCTTTCCAGCATTATTGCTGGTATTGTGCACATTCGTTACAAGATAATCCAGGAAATCACAGATAGGCTGTGTCTTTTTCTTCTGTCTGACATTTTTACTGCTATCCATTGCAAAGCTGATATCCCAGCTCCTGTCAAAAGTCAGATTTCTGCTCATTACCACAAAGCGATATTTTTTATCTCCCTCAGCGTTTACATATGCTAATACCCATGTTTTCGGATGAAATGACGGGTATCGACCAAGCTGTTCATCCTTTGGCAATGCAACTTCTACTACCATTTTTTCTAATAATATAGATAATGCAGTCGGTTTTGTTGGTACTTTAATCTGTCCTGCTTCACAAAACAACACGATTTTATCTGACACCTTCTGCAATGCATTCAACATACCAATTGGGTTCTGCATCAGTTTACTATCTGATTCTTCAGATAAACCAAGGCATATTGCTACGGCTGTGAGTGTTTCCAGATCAAGTGAATATGTAGCGCCTACTGCTCTATCCAGTCTATATCCGTCCGGAGGCATCAAGATACTGCTGTAATCTGTTCTATCACAGTTCGAATCCGGTCTAAACATCAGCACTCACCTCCCCAGCATAGATGTCATTCACAATTCTTCTGGCATTTGAGAATCTGTAATCAAGCTTTCCTCCGCCTACCCATTTTGAATGATCAAATTCCTTTGTTCTGCTTAACTTCGCTCTGGCTGCTCCTTTCAGGCTCCGTTCCCTCTTACGAATCAGTTCATCAGCCATATCAATATCAGATGCCATAAATGCTGCTTGTATCCCACACAGAAAGCTCTTTGCCCTTGGATTTATCAACTGCAATTCTCCAAATACTGCATCTAGATCAACTGTCGCATTATGCCTGATATCCGGAAGCAATCTGCTCCATTCATCATTTGCGTATGTATTCTCGCCTTCTGAAAGCATGACATTGTATCTTACTCTTGCCATATACACCAAATTATTAAAATCGCAGGCAAGCTTCATCATATATGCCAGCTTTTCACTTACTTTTTCCGATAGTTCAGCCGTCAAAGAAGCAAAATCATCATATTCATTCAAATCAATGTGATTTTTCAGCACATATTCAAAAAGAGAACCCATCGTTGACTTCTGAATCTGTTTATCCAGATAGAAAGCTTCCTCCTGCGTCAGCTCTATTGTAAGGTTGTCTCTCCAATCATCATGATAAATCGGAAGATTCCAGAATCTAATATTGGCAATATCTCCTGCATCAGAATCATCCTTATCATTTTCCTCTGCATCATCATTTCTGTTTCCAAGCCTGCTGCTAACTGATTTCTGTTCTCTTAGTTTTACTGCCAATGAAACATATTCAGAAATAGATATACCATAATCACAAAATATTCCATAGGTGCGAATACCATTCCAGTAAATGTCGGAGGGCTTTCTAGCCACCCAGCCTTTTGGCAATACACGCGTTCCGATAACTCCCTCTGCCTTTGGATCTGCATTCAACAATCTAATACCACAATCTTTTTCAGCAGAATCAATTGCTCTAAGAATCCTATTCACATCTTTGCCGTATCTTCCATCAACAGCCTCTCTCAAGACATATGGAACAATAAGGAAATACTTTGCCCTGGTCTGGATGGTAGAGGTCCCTGGAAAGAAATAATTAGCAAAAGCATCACGAACTATACCGATTCCAAGTTCATCGACTGCTCCCTGTTCACTCAAAAGGTTAATCACATCCAATGCCTTCTGCCGGTCTTCCTTTGAAAAATCTATCCATCCCAATTGCATATTGTCACTCTCCTCCCTGTCAATAACAGCATAAGCAGCCTTTCACGAACTAATTAATTTATAATCCAGATAATGTCCTCATAACCAGATCAACATCTTTATTCTCCAACTCTTGAATAATGTGCAAGTATGTTTTCTGTGTAGTTGTCATACTAGCATGCCCTAACCTTCTTGCTACACTGGCAATTGAAACACCTGCAAAAAGTAATAATGAAGCATGCGTATGTCTAAGACCATGAATCGAAATCTCAGATATTCCACATGCTTTACAATGTCTGGTAAGGACGTCATTCACAGTTGAATTATAAATCTTTGAATCACCTACAAAAATTGGATGCTCTTCCGGAAGATTTTTTGTAAGCTCTGAAAATTTAACCACTATCTGCCAGTCAATCTGAATTTTTCTCACAGAAGATTTATTCTTCGTTGGAAGGAAGCCTCCATCTCCCTTGTAATCCCATGTCTTGCTAATTGATAGGGTCTGCCTTGCAAAATCAAAATCTGCCGGTGTGATTGCAAGAGCTTCTGAAAATCTCATTCCTGTTTTAGCAACTAATAAAATAAACCAATCCCAATTTACAGTTTCCTTGATGTCTAAATCTGCAATCAATGTATGAAGTTCAAATTGATTGAGGTATTTAATCTTTTTTACTCTTGGGGACTTTCCTTTAATAATGGCTTTTCTAGTTGGATCTCTTTCTATCAGACCATCATCAACAGCATCCAGAATAGCTCCTTTCAGCTGATGATGAAAGTCTAATGTTGTCTGTCTTTCATGATCTTTAGCATAATCGTTTAACAGTTTTTGATACGCAGTTCTCGTAAGTTCTGACACCTTTAATTGTGGAGCAAGCTTTTCAACCCATTTATGTGTCATTAAATACTTTGCCATTGTTGCTTCTCTGATTGCGCCTCTCTTATAAACCTCAATCCACTGCTGATAATATTCGCAAAATAATTGTTCCTTGTTTACACTGTTCTGCATAAGTTATCTCCTTTCTAGAAACTGCTTATGCTGATATAAACAATTAACATGTTTCAGTACAAATTATGAAACTGTAATTAATGGTTTAATTTCCTCATCCAATATTTTTCTCAACTCTGCCATACACTGAGAATAATATTTAAACTTCGGTAATGCCTTTTCCTGTGATTCTTTATATCGCGTATAATTAATTGTTGACTTAATTACGCTTTCATTTGGAATTTCTCCATTTCTATAATGCAATGCAGCATACATTACATCATCTTTTGATGCATACCAGGTAACGCAAAAATCAGTAACCACTTGATTGATACAATCATGTTTCATGTTCTCAACAATGTTCATGATTGACTGACCTTTATATTTATTCTCATCCTGCTCGATTTCATTTACCAAAGTAGTCATAATATCAGCTACTTTCGGATTATCTTTACGCATTTCCTCAATATACTGCTTCACTTCATCAATCTGTTTCTGACGTTCTTCCGGCGTAACCGCCTCTGCATCTTCATCTGGTGTAACAATATTCTGAATTAGATTAATGATATACTCATAATCAATCTTTGTGCTGCTATATGCCATTAACTCATAATCTGTATCAACTGTTTCCTCTGCTTCTGGTGGTGTCTGTGGGTCGTCTGGCTCAGCCAGTTTAATTTTGGTAATAGCATTCTGGTAATGTCCCACATAGTCTTCATATTCTTCTTCCGTAATACCATAATCTTCAAGCATGCTTTCATCGTACTGTGTAAATGATTTAATCTGAGCAAATAATCTGTCGAATGTCTGAAATGTTTTTGCAAATACCTTCAGTTCTTTCAACGACATATCCGCTTCTTCATCCGGTGTCTCTGCAACAGCTTTTAATGCCGATAGTGCTCTCTTAAATGCAGGCTCTACTTTATCCCATTCAGCCAGCAATGCAACTTCTGTACTTCCTGCAGAATATAATTTCACTGCATTATCTACACATTCTTTAAACAATACCGGAGCCTGGAATGTTACAATCTGTCCATAAGCCTTATTCGGATCAAAAATACGATTTGTTCTTGAAAATGCCTGAATCAGATCATGTGGTCCCATTGGCTGTCGATCTATAAATATCGTAGATAAACATGGAGCATCAAATCCTGTCAACAAACGGTCTACCACAATTACTAAATCCAGTTGTGTATTTCTACTCTTATACTTTTTGTCTTTTCGTGCCAATCGTTTGTTCAAATTTTCATTGTAACTCTGAATTTGAGAAAGATCGAATTTTGTACCAAACATTTCATTATAATCATTTAATGACTTCTGCATCTTTTCTTGATTTACATGCGATCCTTCTTCATTTTCTGTTACAGAATATGTAATAGCAAATTTAGGATAATCAGGAAGAACCTGTCTCATTCTTTCATCGATTTCCAAATCTGTTTCACCATTTTTCACTTTACTCAACAACTCATAATACTTCTGTGCCAGTTGAATCGAACTTGTTGTAAGAATTGCCTCATATGTCTGTCCCTTACCATTTTGAAGACCAAATTTCTGGTAAGATTTATTTAGAATAATATCTAACACTCGTAGCATATGTGTCTCATTGTCATAGAGACTTGGATCTGTCTCATCTTCCATATTCTTTGGACCATTATGCTCAACTTGGAATCCAAGAACTGCATTGTCTTTAATTGCATTCTGTATCGTATACTTATGAAGACATTTTCCATATAGTTCTTCTGTTGTTCTTGGCAAATCTCCCATCTGTGCATATGGATTCTCGGCAAATCTAGGAGTTCCTGTAAAACCAAACCATAACGATCTTCCAAAAAATCGTTCTAATTCTCGCTTTGTTTTCGGTGTAACTGCACGATGACATTCATCCACTACAAATGCAATCCTCAGATTTTTGATTTTATTGTATTCTGGCGTGTCCTCTTGCAGTCTTTTAGTAACCAGTATCTGCATCTTCTGGATTGTTGTAACAATCACTTTTCGGTCACCAGACTTCAATTTTTTCTTCAAATCGTTGACGTTGTCCGTCTTATCAACAGCAATCACATCGTTGTTTGCATATGCCTGAAATGCATTCGATGTCTGGGTATCAAGATCCTTCCGGTCAATTAAGAAGATTGTTTTATCAAGTGAAGGGATATCCATCAGCAGATTTCGGGTTGCCTTATAGGAGGTCAACGTCTTTCCAGATCCAGTAGTGTGCCACACAAAACCTGATTTTCCTGTTTTGGATGCTTCACGTATTGATTCAATTGCATGAATCTGATACGGTCGTAAAATAATCAATCTCTTTGCATCTCTGTCCAAAACTGTATATCTCGCGATCATTTCATGCGCTTCTGGAATACGGAGTACACTCTTTGCAAAGTCAAGATAATCCGACACCGGATTATTCTTCTCGTCAACCCAGCCACTCATAAATTTAGCATTCAGGTCGGTATCACTTGCTGAAGCAAAATATTTCGTATCAACACCATTACTAACAACAAACATTTGAACCGCTGAAAAAATACCTGTAAATTTCCCTTCACTAATATATTTCTTTATCTGGTGAAATCCCTCCATATACGAATGCTGTCTATTTTTCAGCTCTATATGAATCATCGGAAGTCCATTTATCATCAATGTAACATCAAATCTTCTATTTCGTGAAACCGTATAGTAATCATCTTCATCCTTTAATGCACTATACTGGTTTATTACTTCATAAACACTGCTCCCTCCTGCAATATGTTCATGGTTCATAACAACTAAATGAAGTTTCTCTGTATCACGCTGAACGTGCACCATTACCTTTCCATTTTCCCCTACTAACCATTCGCCAGCTTTATAGAAAGACGAAAACTGTAACTGGTTCTTCACCTGCTCAAATTCTGCATCAGATAAATTTTCTCCATTCAACCGGTCTTTATTGTTCTGTTCGAGAATATACTTAAAGTTTCTCCACAAATCCTCCTCCGTCTTTAAATCTTCTCGATATGTCCATTGAGAATCTCCATAAACCAATTGATCAATCAATTTTTCTTCAATTACTCTCTCTAATTCTGGCATTAACTTAGCCTCCTTCGTATTTTTGTTTTTAATCAATATATTTAATAATGAATAGTACTTATACTGTATTACTGTGAAGAGCTTCAATCCATTGATGATAAATAACTTATGATGGTGAAGAGTGATGAGGTGGTCAAGATTAGTAAAGTATTCTGAAATCTTCTTTTGTTCCTCAATAGCAGTAGGAACCGTAAGATACAAATTCCTCAATTTATTCAAGTACATATATGTACGAGAACCACCTTGCTTCTGTAAAATTGCATATCTAGCAAATTCTCTTCCATAGTTCAGCTGGTATTGCAAATATCTTGAATCTAAATTCTCATCTGTCGTAAAAACAGGATAAAGTGTACTAACTATGCCGTTTTCAGCAATATCATTGATGTTAAAATGGAATATTTCATCATCTGACATATGGCGATAAGTAAAGTATCCATAAGGTACTATGTTATATCCTGTGTTATCTGCGGATGCTATTTGATTTCCATCATAATAATCTGTTTGAAAAAAAATCCCCTTCCTTGAAGATGTTAAAACTGGATATTGATTGTTTTCTGTTGTTTTTTCTGTATACTCAACAATATTATCCCCCAACTTACGCTGTTCCCAATCGATGACTATAAATTTATTCCAAAAATAAGGCTTACGTTGGTGAAGAGTGATGAGGTTGTCGAGATTGGAAAAATACAAACCAATTTTCTCTTGTTCAGCCTCAGATGGTATTTCTATTTCAAGGTTTGAAACCTGTTCCAGTGACAAATTTGGTTGTGCCCCTATTGTAGGATTTCTTCTAATAAAGTCAGCCACAACATTTCCTTTAAGACATGTTTTAACATATTCAAGATTTCCCTCTTTTAATCGAATGATAGAAAGAGCTTGATTTGTATTAGCCGGTAAAATTGCTTTATTTACTGATGTTACACGCCCTAGCGTACCTGCAATTGAAAATAATATATCTCCTTCTTGTAGCTGAGAACGTTTCAAATACCCTTGATGCTCTTCAAGAGAAATTTTAGACATACTAACAATATCCCCTGAAAAATCATTTATATTTTCAACTTTGATAAAATTAACCTCTCCTGTTCCTGATTTATCCTTTGGAGTGCTTCCTTTTGTGATTAATGACGATATATCCCCCAACTTACGCTGTTCCCAAACAAATGTATTTATTTTAAAAAAATAGAGTGAAATACGCTGGTGAAGAGTGATGAGATGGTCGAGTGTGCGAAAAAAATCTCCTATTTTCTTCTTTTCTTCTTTTTCGGCTGGTGCAAAATAAGTAAAATTTTTCAATTCTGTTTCTGTCATTGTCGGAACAGCTCCGCCAATTTTTACGGCAGCCACCTGTTTCATAACTCCATTCGTAATAAGAATATTTGACATGAAAGTTTCTGTATTTTTTTCTACACGCATTACAACAATCTGCGGATTAATTGATGCATCTTCTTTAAGTCCAGTAACTAATGCACTTTTCCCAAGTGTTGATCCTGTTTTCACGAAAAGAATATCCCCATTAGATATTTTTATTTCAGGTGATTCATCGTATTTCTCACGAGTAATATATGTATTCTTACATTCCATAGTTAATTTGTTATCTACGATGTTAGTAGGACTAAAAGTTAAAACTCCACCTGCCTCTTTTGTGACGATGTCTTTTTCTGTATATCCTCTGAATCCAATTCTTCCATTAATCTTGCAAGAATCCCCCAACTTACGCTGTTCCCAAACAGCTTCTTCGTCTCTAATAATCTCCTCTATTTTGTTGTTCAAATGGAACTATTAAAATACAATATAAGCTTTTAAATTATGAACAATATGAATTTGCACTTACGATAAATATAATCATAAGTGCTTTCATATTGCCTTTATCAATTTTCTTGAATTCAATTGATATGTTTACCTGATCTATATCCAATTTCCCCAAAAATTTATTATACAAACATATTCTGAAGCATAAATTTCTTTATATTCTTTAATTCTTCATACTTGCGTTGGTGAAGAGTGATGAGGTTGTCGAGGGAGTCAAAATACTCTCCGATTTTTTGCTGCTCCTCTAACGTCGGATATGGAATTGGCATTTCCATAAACTGTGTAGACGAAATCGTAAATCTGTCAAATCGAGCACCTGAATCTCCGTTTAGTTTCATGAAGCGATGCCACTTCGTAGTTTTGAAATAAAATTCCAAATACAAATTATCTATATCATGTGTTCTAAATACCGTATAAAGTGGCGACATTACGCCATTTCTACCAAGTCTGTTACGATTTATCGGTCCAACAGGAGCCGTTACAGAAATTCTTGGATTATAAATAAAGTCATCATTCCTGACAATATAATAACCATTCAGATTTTCATTATTTACAATCTCTCTATCAAAATAATCCTTCTGGCTGATAATTCCCTGTTCTGCTGAGTTTGTAAACGGCTCTGAAAATTCATTATTTTTATTCTTCTCTGATACTTTATCGGCAATCTCATTTAACTTACGCTGTTCCCAATCTTCAGTAAAACCCTTAAATCTGATTTCTGGAACTTTCTGACCATTTTGCGGAAACATTTTTTGAAGCATATATTTCTTCAAAATTTTTGTTTCTTCGCACTTTCGCTGGTGAAGAGTGATGAGGTGGTCAATGTTACAGAAATAGCCCGCAATCACTTTCTGTTCTTCATATTTTGGAACATCAACTACAAATTCCTGCATATCTGACGCAAGGATATGTTTTATGGTATTACCAGTCGTAATGTTTTCTATTTTCTTCTTAGCTTTATCAGTCTGATATTCATAATTCAAAAAATAAGGCTCAATTTTTTCTTTTGGATTTCTGAACATGATTAAGGCATGAGCCGCTGTATTGTCCAATTCTTCAGGGATTACAGCTGCATGTCCAACATGACCAGACTGAACCATAACCATATCTCCGGTATGTAACCATTTATCTTTTTGCTTTTCATAAAATTCGTCATTTATGAAAATCTCAGAGTTATGATTTATCTGTCCATCTTTTACATTATTAGATTCCAGATAAAAATGTCCTTGTTCTGCATAGTATGGAGTAGCTGTTCCTACAAATGCATTTCCAATCGAACCATATATATCACCCAACTTACGCTGTTCCCAATCTTCTGTATATCCTTTAAATCTAATCGTAGGTTTTGCCATATCTTTATCCCTCCATCTTTCCGATCAGATCATTTAATGAAGCCATTACTGAAGCATCTGAAGATGTTAAATCTTTCAAAAGTGATAAAAATTCCCCTTCTACCTGTCCTAATTCTTCATCTGTCTTCTGCATATCCACTAAAAGTGCATTGAGATCAACTTCTTCCTCTTTTTCAAAGTTATCTACATAACGAGGAATATTAAGATTAAAATCATTTTTTTCAATATCTTCGAAAGTTGCAAGATAGGATTCTTTCTCAACCGTTTCTCTCTTTGTATACAGATCCAATACTTCTTCAATATGTTCATCTGTCATTTCATTCTGCTTCTTGCCCTTATTGAATTTTTTAGATGCATCAATAAATAAAACATCTCTTCCATCTCTATGCTTCTTTAATACAATAATACATGTTGGAATTGATGTATTGTAAAATAAGTTGGCCGGAAGTCCAATTACTGCATAGATATTACCAGAGCGAAGTAACTTTTCTCTGATTTTCCCCTCGGCAGCTCCGCGGAATAATACTCCATGCGGCAATACGATTGCCATTGTTCCGTTATTTTTCAAATGATATAATCCATGAAGAAGAAACGCATAATCAGCCTTTGATTTTGGTGCAAGTACTCCATAATCACTGAATCTTTCATCCTGCAAAAATCCAGATGATGCACTCCATTTCGCTGAATATGGTGGATTCATAAGTACCATGTTAAAATCTGTGTCTTCATCTGTTGGCCAATCCGCATCTAATGTATCACCATTTCGAAGATTCTGATTTTCTGCCTTAACTCCATGGAGAAACATATTCATTCTGGCAAGATTATACGTAGATGTATTGAGTTCCTGTCCATAATATTTAATATATTCTGGATCTCCTGAATACTTCTTTGCATTCAAAAGAAGAGATCCTGATCCCATACATGGATCATATACAGATAATCCCTTCTTATCTTCCTGACCTGCAATAGCTATCTTAGTTAAAATCTTTGAAACAGCCTGCGGTGTATAGAATTCTCCTGCTTTTTTTCCTGTTTCAGAAGCAAACCAGCCAATCATGGCTTCATAAGCATTTCCCAATATTTCAGCATCTGAATTCAAAAGATCAGCAGTATCGATCACTTTAATCAAACTCGCAACAGTATCACTCTGTTTCTGATCACCCGTACCCAGTCTATTAGAATATAAATCTAAATCTGCAAACAAATCTGCAAAGATAGGATCACTCTGCTCAATATTATTAAATGCTTTCTGCAACTGCTCACGATTGAAAGAATTATTCTTTGCTGCTTCTGCAAAATACGTATATGTCAAATCTGGGTCAATCACATAATGACATTCTTCTTCAAGCTGTTCCTTTAATTCCTCTGCACTTTCATCTTCTAACGCTTCTCTATATGCATCTAAAGCAGCTCTAAGTGTCTCCGGTTTTTCATCATAAAGTAAATCATATACCTTAATCAGAAATGAATCTGATAAGTATTTATAAAAAACAATCCCTAACAGATAGTTCTTATATTCATTCGCATCCATTTTTGAACGAAGAACATCTGCACCACTCCATAATACACTTGTCAAATCTTTGCTGTTTTCAATATCTGCCATATCATTTTTCCTCCGTCTTTGATACTTGTATTTCAAGCATTCATACAAAATATCAATATTAATTTAAATTATATCATTTTTTCTTATGAATACCAACCAAATCACTGCATTATTTATCATCCTTTTCTAGAGAATGATTCCCCAAACCTCCATAAACCAGACGATAGTTCTTGAGTCAAAGAAAGCACCAAATGATTCATAGGTCATTTAGTGCTTTCTTTACAGATTCCGTCCCTGATACTGTATAGTTACCACATAAACGGTTTTGTGTGGCTCATCAATGCGAAAAATAGCGATATAGTTATCAATCAGTAACTGTCTATAATCTTTTCCTGCATATCTGCCTTCGCTCTTGGTGGGATTAATGTTTTTTCTCCAATTCTGCAAAAACAATTTCTGCGTCAACTGCTTCTGCTCCATTAGCAATTTCCTGCTCGGACTCGAAGATTACTTGATCGATGCGATTTATTCTTGCGAATTTATCATATAGTTCACTGCTCATTACAACCAAGTCGCTATATCCGTTTTTGGTAATAAAAATAGGCTCCTGTTCCTTGTGTGCAATATTTGAAATCTCGGTTGTATTACGTAAATCCTTAATAGGCATAATAAGTGGCATGATAACTCACTCCTTTCTTTGACATAATTATGTTCCTTGAGCAATAGGAATATACCCTTCTTCTTATGTTCTTATGTTAACTTCCAGTATTTTTACGACTCGTTTTAAGCAGATTATTTTTTTCACTCAGCAAACACCCCTGTAAAACTCCAGTTCTCACCTTGATCTTCAGATGTGAACACAAGACCTTCCGTCTCGCCACTTTGCGTCTTCACATGGATTATATAATTCTCTCCATCCTGCTGTGGCATTTCCAGATACTGATAATCTTCAAGCGTGAAGCCATATTCCTGC
>OIZP01000351.1_pt1 | contig 29536 bp, 19 predicted proteins | sample 1588531 | NCBI WGS metagenome assembly OIZP01 (sample SAMN03283283) | human gut metagenome | biome: human-associated habitat; material: feces | host: Homo sapiens | place: Peru | collected 2012
AATTTTTGAATTTTTGATTAATGCACGAGCAATCGCGATTCTTTGTCTTTGACCTCCACTTAATATCACTCCATTTTCACCAACAACTGTATCATAACCTTCTTCCATTTCAATTATTAAATCGTGGATTCTAGCTTTCTTACATACTTCAATTATTTCTTCGTCTGTTGCTGATGGACGAGCTAAGCGGATATTATCCTTTATTGATAAATTAAATATATATGGAGCCTGAGATACAATTGACATATTATCCTTTATGGTTTTTTCTGAAAGTTCATTGATATCTATGTTATCAATCAAGATATTACCCTTGTCGACATTATAACTTTTGTTAATCAATTTTAAAATCGATGATTTACCTTCTCCACTTTTACCAACAATAGCTGTCATTTCATGTTCATGTATTTTGAAGCTTAAGTTGTTAAATAACTCTTTGGAGTTGTACTTAAAATTAACATTTTTAAATTCAATATTCATGGAAGACAATGCGGCTGTGCATACAGCTCCCAAAATGCAGCCCAAAATTCCAGCCGTTATTGTAAGCATAAAAGTTTCGACCATACACTGAAGCGAAACAAAAGCTCTTGAAGCTCCCTGCGCTCTTAAAGTTCCAATTTCCTGAGTTCGATTCAGGACATTTACAACAAGCGTATTGTTTATGATTATAAATCCTGCCACAAGAATAACAATTACACCCGCATTGAAAATTACACGCATCCAGTAAAGATACAAAGCTGTGCTTCCGGCGGCAGTTCTCCAGGCAACGGCACGCACTGGCCAGGAATTCTTTTTAAAAATTCTATTTAAATTTCCTATTGTCTTTTTTGAATTTTCACCTTGAGAAAGAGAGCAGACTACATAGTTCCAGGAAGAACTGTCAAAAATTTTTGGCTCTTCCAATGCAGGCTGAATTTCTTCAAACGGATTTTCGACAACAACTGCACCTACATCTTCCGCATCGTCAAAAAGAGATTCTATATCCAAATCGCTTTCAAGCAAATCTGTTTTTTCTTCTCCAATAAAGGAAGTGTCCGCAACAGATTCAGACATATCCATAAGCGAACGGACAGTAAAAGCATCGGCAAGAACAATTCTATCCAGCGTGGAATTTTCAACAGGATATTCATAAATGCAGGAAAGTTTTGCCGCGCGGATTCTAAAAGTCGGACCGTCAACAACAAGAAACTGAACTGTGTCTCCAATAGAAATATTCATTTCCTGCGCATATTTTTTTGAAAGCATCACGCCTCGTTCAGTATCTGAAAAAGGCGAGCCTTCAAGAATTTTTATAGCAGACATACAGTCCAAATACTTTGCGGCAGGAACTCCAAAAATCCATACAGGTGTTCTTTCCCCGTTAAATTCCAAAGCGGCTGTTCCCGTTACCTGCGGAACACTTTTTTCTATTTCAGGAATCGAATTCAGGCAGTCGGAAATTTCATTAAAAGGAACAAGCGTATTTATTTTTGTAAGAGTTCCCGTTACCGGAGTTTCGTCTCCAAAAAGGCTCAGCGGAATATCACTTTTAGGAAAAATCGCAAGGTCACCTGTAAAGCTTTTGGAAAAAACTTTTTCAATTCCGTTTTCTGTGCTGTCAAAAACTGAATTTATAACAGCCATGAGCATAACGGCAAACGCAATAAAAAGAACAATAACAAACGAGCTTTTTCTTGATACGATATTCTTAAAAGCCAAATAAAAAAGCATTTTCAGTCCCGGAAAAAAATTACAGCCGCCCCAAAATAAGAGCGACTGCATTATAACAGATTTTTCTATGCAATTCAATGAAGAAAAATTTTTGAGTCATGGCAAACGCATTATAAATGTATTCAGCATAAAACTGGCTCCCAGACACGGTTTTCTGGTTCAAAATCGCGCAATAATGCGCTACACGCTGATTGTTGCAAAGTAACTATAGAATTGCCCGCTCACGCGGTCGCAGCAATCAGAGTGTTTTTGCCCCAGAAACCGTTCCTTCGCGCAAACTTTACTTAAATTATTTATAATGCGTTTGCCCTGTTCCTCTGTATTTTTCACGTTGAATTTTTGATTGTATTCCTATATATTATAGTATGAATTCTTATTTTTAAATAAAAAAGGTGATTTTTATATGGAAAATAATAGCTTAGGTGAGATTTCTTCATTGACTCCTGCAGTCCGTCCAATCAGGATGGGAATCGATGTTGGTTCAACCACGGTAAAAGTTGTTGCGCTTGGAGAAAATGATGAGCTTTTGTACGGAGCTTATGAGCGGCACCGGGCTGATATTAGAAATACAATTATTACTGTTGTAAATAAAGCCTTTGATTCGCTTGAAGAAGTTCTTCCGGCGAAGGAAAATCAGACTGTCAGCGTTAAGGTTACTGGTTCTGGCGGACTTTCTGTTTCTCAGTGGCTGAATATTCCGTTTATTCAGGAAGTTGTTGCCGCTACTACCGCTGTAAGAAAAATTATTCCGCAGACGGATGTTGTGATTGAGCTTGGCGGCGAAGATGCGAAAATCACTTATTTTAAAGGCGGAGTTGAACAACGCATGAACGGAACTTGCGCTGGAGGAACAGGAGCTTTTATTGATCAGATGGCGGCTCTTTTGGAAACTGATGCTTCCGGACTTAACGAGCTTGCCCGCGGAGCAACCACAATTTATCCAATTGCCGCCCGTTGCGGAGTTTTTGCAAAGACTGATGTTCAGCCTTTGATTAATGAAGGTGCGCGCCGTGAAGATATTGCGGCTTCTATTTTTCAGGCAGTTGTAAGCCAGACAATTTCTGGGCTTGCTTGCGGAAAGCCGATCCGCGGAAATGTCGCATTTTTGGGCGGACCGCTTCACTTTTTGGATCAGCTTAGGGAACGCTTTGTAATTACATTGAAGCTTGGGGCGGAACAGACAATTGTTCCAGAAAACAGCCAGCTTTTTGTTGCTTCGGGTGCGGCTTATTCAGCTGAACGGGAAATAAAATGCGTAACTCCTTCTAGCAAAAATGGAACATTTCCTACTATAAAACAGTTCAGGGAAAGCCTTAAAAATCTTGTTGGCGCGGAAATGCAGGAAGTTCAGCGACTTGAGCCGTTGTTTACAACTCAGGAAGAACTTGACGAATTCAATAAGCGCCATTCACAGGAAAAAGCCAGCACTGGAGACTTGGAGTCAACTGAAGGTCCTGTTTTCCTTGGACTTGATGCCGGCTCTACAACAACAAAGGCTGTTCTGATTGATACAAAGGGACGCATTTTGTGGCGTTTCTACGATGTGAATGCAGGAAATCCTGTTGACTTGGCTGTAAAAGTTCTAAAAAGCCTTTATAAAATTCTTCCTGAAAAATGCTATATTGCGCGTTCTGTTTCTACAGGTTACGGCGAAGCTTTATTTCAGGCTGCCCTTGGAGTTGATGCTGGCGAAGTTGAAACTATAACTCATTACCGGGCGGCGGATTTTTTTGTTCCTGGCGTTGAATTCCTTTTGGACATAGGCGGACAGGATATGAAGTGCCTTAGAATGAAAGACGGCGCGATTGTTTCCATTCAGCTTAATGAAGCCTGCTCTGCGGGTTGCGGTTCGTTCCTTGACAATTTTGCGCGCACAATGGGAATGAGCGTTCAGGAATTTTCAAAGATTGCGCTTATGGCAAAAAAGCCAGTTGACCTTGGAACTCGCTGCACGGTTTTTATGAACAGCCGTGTAAAGCAGGCTCAAAAGGAAGGCGCGGAAGTTGCGGACATTTCAGCGGGACTTTCTTATTCGGTAATAAAGAACGCGCTCTTTAAAGTAATAAAACTTCGCAAGGCAAGCGATATTGGCAAAAAAGTTGTTGTTCAAGGCGGAACTTTCTTTAATGATGCGGTTCTTCGTGCGTTTGAAAAAATTGCCGGTGTAAACGTTTATCGTCCTGATGTTGCGGGGCTTATGGGAGCTTACGGTTCTGCGCTTATTGCGATGGATCAGTGGGAAGATTTACGCCGTCCAAAGCCGGATGATCCTGACCAGACTCCTAAATTTGTAAAAAGCGGCATTGCGACTTTGAATCAGCTTGAGTCATTTAAAGTTGACCTTGAGCTTCGCCGCTGCGGAAAATGCTCTAATAATTGTCTTCTTACAATAAATACATTCTCTACTTCTGGAACTGAAGTCGGAGAAAAACGCGCTGTAAGAAAATTTGTTACAGGAAACAGATGTGAGCGCGGAGCAGAACTTGAAGAAAAAACTTCAGTTGTAGATGCAAGCAACAAGTCTTCCGAAGATGAAACTGAAAAAAATCTTCCGAACCTTTTTGAATGGAAATACAAGAGGCTTTTTGGACATTATATTCCGCTTAAGCCGGATGAAGCTGTTATGGGGGACGTTGGAATTCCGCGCGTTTTGAATATGTATGAAAATTATCCGCTGTGGTTTACTTTCTTTACAAAGCTTGGATTCCGTGTGCGCCTTTCTCCTCGTTCTAGCCGTGCAATTTATGAAAAAGGCCTTGAGACAATTCCGTCGGAAAGCGTTTGCTATCCTGGAAAAATTTCCCACGGTCATGTGGAAAGTCTTCTTCAGCAGGGGATAAAATTTATTTTCTATCCGTGCGTTCCTTACGAAACAAAAGAGGATCCGGGAGCTGGAAATCATTACAACTGCCCGATTGTTACAAGCTATCCTGAAGTTTTGCGCAATAACGTTGAGCAGCTTCGTCAGGACGATTCTGTTTTGTTTATGAATCCGTTCCTGCCGGTTTATGACAAGCAGCGTTTAAAGGAGCGTCTTTTTGAAGAGCTTTCCCTTAAGTTTAAAAAGCTTACCCGTCAGAAAATAAATGAAGCTGTGGATGCAGCTTGGGCTGAGCAGGAAAAATTCAGGAAAGATGTTCAGGAAAAAGGCGAAGAAGCCCTAGAAGAGACAATCCGCCGTGGTGCAAATGGAATTGTTCTTGCAGGACGTCCTTATCATCTTGACCCGGAAATCAACCACGGAATTCCAGAAATGATAAACGGCTTGGGAATGGCTGTGTTCACGGAAGATTCGGTTGCGCACCTTGGTTCTATTGAGCGTCCGTTAAGAATTATTGACCAGTGGACTTATCATAACAGGCTTTACCGTGCAGGAGCTTTTGTAAGCGGAATGGCAAACTTGGAGCTTGTTCAGCTTACATCTTTTGGTTGCGGACTTGATGCCGTTACTTCTGATCAAGTTGATGAAATTATGAAGTCAAAAAGCAGAATGTACACGCTCATAAAAATTGATGAAGGCTCGAATCTTGGCGCGGTAAGAATTAGAATCCGCTCTTTGATTGCCGCTGTAAAAGCCCGCGAAAGAAACAGAACAAAGCTTTCTATAAAACCAGCTTCGTATAAACGTCAGGTTTTCACCAAGGAAATGAAAAAGAAGCACACAATTATCGGACCGCAGATGAGCCCGATTCACTTTAAGCTTCTTCAGAAAGCGATGGAGTATTCCGGCTATAATTTTGTTGTCCTTGACGCTGTAGATCCGATGGCTGTTGAAACTGGACTTAAATATGTAAACAACGACGCTTGCTATCCTTCGATTCTTGTTGCAGGCCAGATGATTGCTGCTCTTCAAAGCGGAAAATTCGATTTGAACAATACGAGCCTGATTATTACGCAGACTGGAGGCGGATGCCGAGCTACAAACTACATTGGATTTATCCGCCGTGCCTTGAATGACGCAGGGTTCAGCAAGATTCCGGTTATTTCTATGAGCACTCAGGGATTTGAAAAAAATCCGGGCTGGACTTATACTCCGGGAATGCTTATTAGGCTTGTCCGTTCCATTATGCTTGGCGATTTGCTTATGCGCGTTTTGTATAGAACCCGCCCTTACGAAGCTGTTTCTGGAAGTGCAAATGCTCTTTATGAAAAATGGAATGCAAGATGTGAAATCGCATTGAAATCGCTTTCCGTGTTTAAATATAGAAAGCTTATCCGCGGAATTATAAAGGACTTTGACAATCTGCCTCTGCTTCCTGTAAAAAAGCCGCGTGTCGGTGTTGTTGGTGAAATTCTTGTTAAGTTCCATCCGACTGCGAATAACGACATTGTAAATGTAATTGAAAGTGAAGGCGCGGAATGCGTTATGCCGGATTTGGCAGACTTTTTGTTTTATACTTTCAGCACTGGAATTTTCCGGCACAGACAGCTTGCGTTCGACAAGAAAACTGAAAAAAATGCGCGTCTTATGGTTTGGGCTGTTGAGCTTTTCCGCGGATACATAAAAAAACAGCTTAAAAAAAGCCACCGTTTTGATCCGCCGAATTTGATTTACGACATGATGAAAGGCGTTGACGATATTGTTCAGCTTGGAAACATAACTGGCGAAGGTTGGTTCCTTACTGCGGAAATGGTCGAGCTGATTCATTCTGGCTGCCCTAGCATTGCGTGTGTTCAGCCTTTTGCTTGTCTTCCGAACCACGTTACAGGAAAAGGAATGATAAAGGAATTGCGCCGTCGTTATCCTGAGTCGAATATTTCTGCGATTGACTATGATCCGGGCTCAAGTGAAGTTAACCAACTGAACCGTCTGAAGCTTCTTTTGAGCAACGCACCTGTTGGCAAGCATCCGGACGAAGAGGCGGACGGAATGATTCATCAGCCGGATAAAAAAGTTGTTAAGCCGGAAATTCAAATGGCGGAAGGCGCTTTCATAGATCCAGAGCCTGTTGAAATGAAAGATGTGCCTGTAATCTAAAGGCTTTTGCATTGTTTATAAAATTGACTGGAGTTTATTTTGAAAATAAAAATTTTAGCTTTCTCTTTTGTCTTTTTATTTTTTGGAATTGCGTTTGCTGAATACAACTCTTTTGCAATTCCAGATTCTGCGGAAATTCGGCGGACTATAGTTGACTCATGGATTTCCGCACCAGTTTCCGAAGTTAGAAATTATAAAGAAGACTTAAGAAAAAACAGAATCGGCGAAACTTTTCAAATCCGAATGGAAGAAAACGAAACTGAAGTTTCAGTGATTGTTGCTCCGCGTTCGGAACTTGATGTTGATTTGATAAACGGAGATAGCCACAGAATTGTCCGTGCGGCAGTTTATCCAAAAGGGGCGGCAGGAAGCTGGGTTCTTTTTAGGGAAAAAAATAGCGGAAAGCCTTTGCGTGTTGAATGGCATTTTAATCCTGATCCGGATGTTTTTCTTGTATTCCGTCCGCAGGCTCAGAAAACTTTGGTTGACATGAGCGTGTTTGGCTCTTTCGCCGCAAAATCTGTTCCGCTTGGAGTTCCGTTTGAGCGTATTTATACAGCTGGATTTCAGGATGTAAAAAACTGGACTCAAAAGACTCTTCCATGGGAAAAAGTTTCTGTTGAAACTGGACTCTACCGTGATTCACTTATGATGGCGGGAATTATAAAATCGAATTTGGATTCAATTGTTTTTACTGAAGATGCTTGCTACGATTCCAAAGGAAAACTGAAATCTGTTATTACCGGCAAAGATTACATTTTAAAAGATGAAAGTGGATTTGAAATTTCGCTTGATGAAAAAAAACTTTATTTGTCTGGTGCAGGATTTTTAAAATGGATTGTCGATGGAATTGTTGAGCCTGCAACTGGGCTTGGAACTTCGATTTCTGATTTGACAGAGCCGACTGTTGAATTTGATTCTGTTGGAAAAATTGGAGTAATGTCGCAGGAATGGAATTTGTATTTTACTTTGGACTGGTGCAGAAATCTTGCGGCAAAGGCATATTCAGTCCGCTCAAGAAGAAATGTTGATTTTAAATCTGCCGGGCTTGACGTGAATAAAAATTATTTTGCATCTGAAGTTTCAGGCGGAAAAATTTCAACTTCTTCTGGCTACATAAAAAATACAGGATATTCAATTGAAAAAATAAAATCTGTGCTTTACGTTCTTGCGGTAACAGAGCCATCTTGGTTTTACCTTGCCGCAATTCGCCAAGGTTCTTGCTTAAAGCCTGATGAGCTTGTATTTAATAATTGCGCGGTTTTCTTTCCTTATTTTGACAACAATGGAAAATTCGGCTGCTTTGTTTTTGAGCAAGGAAAAGAAATTTCATTGGAAAAATTTGTGAAAAAATATAAAGACGCATACATCCATCTGGAGCGAGTAAAGTCGTTAGAGGCTTTTTTCCCTTATGAAAAAAAATAAAGTTCTAAAAAATTTATTCTTATGTTTTTTCGTTGTGGCTGGAGGAGCTTGCTTTTCTATTTCAAAAGACTCCGCATTGTTCAAGAAAATACATTCGGCTTATTCCGGCGCGGATTATCCTGCTGTCATTGAATACTCTTCTCGTCTGCAAAAAGATTTTTCTTCTTCTCCATTTTTGGAAAAAGCCTTGCTTTGCAAAGGTGAAAGTTTTTTTTATCTTGGACGTTTTGAAGAATCGATTCAAACTTTGAATGAATTGTCTTCATCTGAAAAAAATGAAACGAAAATTTTTTCCAATTACTGGAAAGGCCGTTCAGAATTTTCGTTGGAAGATTTTAATGCGGCATTGAATTCTTTTTATAATTCTTCTTCAATTTCTTCTGACTTCAATAAAAAAAACAAAGAAATAAATTTCGTTTATAGAAATTCAATTTATTATGCAGGACTTTGCAATTACTTTTTGCATCAATATGAAAAATGCATTCCGATTTTTGAATCAATAGTTTCTAGCAACGAATACGAAAATGATATTTTTTGCATCTCATTGCAAATTCTTTTTGACTGCTACACAAACGAAAATGAATATTCAAAGCTTGTAAAAAAATATGAAGAACTTTCGCCGCAAAATATTTCTTGCTACTGGAATGTTTCTTTTGCCGCAGGAAATGCTTTTGAAAAACTTGGACAAAAAAAAGATGCTTTTGCTTGTTATGAAAAAATCGCTTTAAATGCGGAACTTCCTTTGTCTGCCCAGGCATTGCAAAAAGCGTGTTATGTTTCTACAGAAGACTTTCCGTTGCTGCTTGAAAAAGCGAAATCTGCATTCTCATGTGAAAATTCACTTTTGTCAGAATTTTGGATTCGGCTTGGAATTGACTCTTTTGAAAAAAATGATTTTGATTCCGCGCAAAAATATTTTTCAAATGCGGAGGACTCTGATTCAGAAAAAAAATATTTGTCGCTGATAGGGCTTTATAAAGCCGAACTTGCTTCTGAAAATAAAATTGCAATTCTTGATTATTATTCAGCAAAAAGAATTGACAAAAAATATTATGCGGAATATGAGCTTGCTTATGCACAACAGTATGCGGCTTTGAGTGATTTTAAAAATTCTCTTGTTCATGCAAAAAATGCTTATGAAAAAACTTCTCCAGAAAAAAAGCAGATTAAGCAAAAATCGTTCTATTATTATTGCCTGGGACTTTATTCAACAGGAAAATCAAAACAGGCAATTTCTCTTATAGAAAAATCAAAAGAAAATTCTGATGCAGAAAGCAAGTATTTTTTTGCACAGAAAATTTTATATGCAAGATGTCTCGCTGAAAATGGGAATCTTGAATCTGCTGAAAAAATTTATAAAAACTTTTTTGAGAAATCGCAGCTGAACAATGAACAAAAATATGATTACGCAAAAATACTTTTTTCACTTGGAAATATGAGCGAATGTAAAAAAGTTGCGGATTCTTCTTCTGTTTCTGATGCAGTTTACATTTCCGCTTTGGCTTCATTTAATATGCAAGACTGGAAAAATTCTTCAACTGGATTTTTTAAGTTTATTGCAGAAAATTCAAAGTCTTCTAAAATTTCATTTGCGGAATTCTATTACGGATATTCCTTGTATAAAATGGGAGAATCTGCAGAAGCTTTTAATGCTCTTAAAAATTTTTCTGAAAAATATCCAGAAAGTTCTTTGTGCTATTCATCTTGTATTGTATCTGCAAATTCTGCGTTAAAAAATTTTGATTTTGAAAATGCAATTGTTCAGGCAAAGAAAGCCTTGAGTTTTTTTTCATCGCAGGAAGAAAAAGAAAATTCAGTTTTGCTTTGCGCTTCTATTTATTCTGATTCAGAAAAATATCAGGACGCTATAAAATTTCTTGAGCTTTATGCAAATAATACTTCTGTGTTTTCTATTCGTTGCCGTTATCAGATTGCGCTTTTGAATTCACGTATTGGAAAAATTTCTGAAGCTGATAAAATTTTTTCTGAGATTCAAAATAAATTTTATAATTCTCCTTTTGCGGATGAAAGTTCTTTTAGACGCGCGGATTTGTATTACAATTTAAAAAATTATGAAACTGCAGCAATGCGTTTTTCTGAATATCAAAGAAAATTTCCTAAAGGAAAATTTATTGATGCCTCGTATTATTGTTCCGCTGATTCGTATAGAAAACTGGCGCAAATTGAAAAATCAGTTTTGCAATATAAAATTCTTGTGGAAAATTTTCCAAAAAGCACTTTCATTTATAATGCTAGAAAAAATCTTTCAGAAATTTTTGAAGAGCAGAAAAAATACGAAGATGCGCTTGAACAGCAGAAATTTATTCTTTTAATTGCTGATTCTGAAGAGCAAAGAAAGACTGCGGAACAAAAAATCAGTTTCTTGAAGAATTTGATTTCTGGAGAAAATTCAGACCTTGCATTGCTTGAAAAGCGTTACGTTGAAAATTCTAAAACTGCAACTTTTGAAGGCAGAATAGCAGGAACTGAACTTGCAGAATTTTTAATCCAAAATGAACAGCCGAAAAAAGAAGTTTTTGAACTTGCGGAATCTCTTTTTAAAATTCAATCATCTGAAAAAAATCAGGCTGCTGAAAGTTCTTATGCTGCAAGAACTGCATTTGTCTGCGCAAGATATTTGAGGTTTCTGAATAAAAATAAAGAAGCTGCGCAAAGATTCTTGGTATGTGCCGAGTTTGCTAGAAAGTCTGAAAATGATGAGCTTGCGCAAAAAGCAATTTATGGAGCGGCAGAATCTTTTGATGCCGCAAAACTTTATGCTGATTCTGAAAATTCCGCAAAAACTTTGCTGGAACTTTATCCGAAAAGCAGTTACAAATCCGCTGCCCAGAAGTTTATAAAAAATAATTAGGAGCAAGTGAAAGTTAAAATGAAAAATGTTAAGAATATATTTTATTTATTTTGTGTTGCTTTTTTTTCTGCGCCTTTATTTTCTCAAACTGAAAATGTAACTTTGCCAGATATAACGACGACTGTTTCTGGCGAAGTTGTTGCAGCCGGAAAAGATGCGTTGCCCGATTTTTCTAAAATTGTTCCAGATGATAAGAAAGTTGATTCTGTTCTTCCTGTTTTTGCAGAAGAAAATGTCAGTTTTGATGAAGAGCCGGTTGCTGATTTTTCTTTTGGAGAGGCAAAGGCAATTTTTGCGCAAGGACTTGTTGGAGGCGGATTCCCGGGAGATTTTATCGGAGATTTTTCTGTTTATAAATCCATTGGAGAAAATCCGTTTAAAATTGAATTTTCACATCTTAGCAAAAACGGATATGGAAAGCACAAGGCTGGTGATGGATTTTTTAACAGCAGTACAAGGCTTTTCGCTGAAAAAACTATTACTGCAAAAAGTACGGATTTTGTAATTGGCGGCGAATACAAAAAAAATGAAACCGGTCTTCAGTCCGTAAGTCCGTTTTTTTATGATTTGAATTCTCAAGAGGCTTTTGGAAATTTTTCTGTAAGAAAAAATTTTTCACATGGATTTGGATTTGAATCTAAAACTGGCGGCTCTTGGTACAACCGATATGCTGGAATCGCTGACGGTAAAAATGATTTTTTGAAACAAGAAAAAAATATTGATGTTGTATATTTGAATCAAAATTTAAATTTTTCATGGAGCGGAAAAAACTTCTTTTTTGGTTTGAATGGCAAACTTGATTATGGAACTCTAGCTGGAAATTTTGATTCTGTTGAAATTGAAAATATTTTTAGAGCGGAAGCTTCTGCGTCTGCTGGATGGAAAAATGATTTTCTTGAAATTTCAGCATCGGGAGGAATTGCTAGCGGAACTGAAATGGGAACAAGAAATTCTGTTTCGTTCTTTGATGCAGGAATTTCTTTTGCAGGAAAAGATTCTCCTTTGAAAAATAGTTTTTCTTTTGAAGTTCACGGAGGTCTTGACACGTATTTGAATTCACTTTCAGAACTTGAAAATAAATACAAATTTTCGCAGCTTGTTTCTTTACCTTCTGAAGTTTCTGATTGGTTCGCAAATGCGAAAATTTCTGTTCCTGTTTCAAAATTTGCTTCAATTTATTCTTCCGCGGAATTTAGAAAAACTGCTTTTGAAAACGGAACTTGGGAAGCCGTTTATGATTCGAAAATAGATTCTGGAATTTTTGAGATAGCTTCGTCAGATAGAACTCTTTTTTCTACTGATTCAGGATTTTCTTATTTGTGGAATGTTTTTACTTTGAGTGCAGGATGGAAATCGCATTGGATTCATGTTCCAGCTGATGAATTTAAAAATTATATTTCAACTTCAATTTCATTTGATTCAAAAGAAAAATCTTGGGGCTTTTCAGTTTCCTTGCAGGAAGATATTGGTTCAGATTCCGATAAATGTCCTTTGCTTGGCGGTGAAGTTTATTACAATGTAAAAGAGTCTATAAAACTTTCTTTTGAACTTTCCGATGCCATAAAATTGTTTGCCGGAAAAGACAGAGATTTTATGAAAACTGATTATCTTGTTCGTGCTGGCTGCGCATCTTTGTTTGCAAAATTTTATTTTTAATTTGAAACTTTTATTTTGATTTTTTATAGGAGCTAAAAATGTTTGAGATTTTAAAGAGCGGCGGAATTGTTATGGTTCCGATTATTGCTTGCGGATTGGTTGCTGTGTTTATTATTGTTGAGCGGTTTCATTATTTTTTTTCAATAAAGAAGCGTGATGAAAAATTCAACAGTGATATTGAAAGTTGTATTTTGAAAAATGATTTTAAGACTGCGGAGTCGGTTTGTGTTCTTGCAGATACTCCTTGTGCAAAGGTTGTAAAAAGTGCTGTTGAACATAGAAATTTTTCAGAGCGTGATTTGAAGGAATTTATTCAGTCGAAACTGGATCTCGCTGTTCCTGAATTTGAAAATAATCTCTCTGCATTGAACACAATTTCAAATGTTTCAACTTTGCTTGGATTGCTGGGCACTGTTACTGGAAATATCAAGGCTTTTGGTGTGCTTGGAAATGGTGGCACAATGGGAGATCCCGCTTTGCTTGCCGGTGCGATTGCTGAGGCTTTAGTTACTACTGTTGCCGGACTTGTTGTTGCAATTCCTGCGATTATTTTTAGCAGCTATTTTAATTCTCAAGTCAATCACAGCATTACGAGAATGGAGCAGACTGTTACTTCTGTTTTGTTCCGTCTTACAAAAAAAGGCGAGGCTTAAAATGAAAGTTTCCGCGCGAAAAAAAACAAACCCGGTGGTTGATTTGTCTCCTATGCTTGATGTTATTTTTCAGCTCATTTTGTTTTTTTTAGTTTCCACAACATTCAATTTGCTTCCTGCGATAAATGTTAATTTGCCAAAAAGTTCTACTTCGTCCGGAGCGGAATCAAGCGGTATAACAATTTCAGTAGAAGAAAATGGAGCTCTTTGGTTTAACGATGAAAAAGTTTCTGAAAAAGAATTGGCAGCTTTGCTTTCAAATTTTGACACAAAAGAAATTGAGCGCAAAAATTTTCCTGTTTTAATTTCGGCGGATGAAAATGTAAAAAACGGAAAAATTGTTGAGCTGTTTGATATAATCAGAATGAGCGGCTTTGCTTTTGTCAGTTTGAGGACGAGCGGAAAAAAATGACAAGTCTTGAACGGCGCGGAAATGCGATTGCTTTTGCGTTTACTGCATTTTTCTTTTTGGCTTTTTTGATTTTTTCTCTTGCTGTAAAATTTAAACCTCAGGAAAAATTTCAAGTCTTGACGATAAATCTTGCCTCTTTTCCTATTGAAAAAAAATCTTTGCAGGAAACTACTTTGCAGAAAAAAGATGTTCCTTCAAAAAATCAAAGTTCTAAAGATGTTGAAAAAATAAAACCTGTTGAGCCAAAGAAAATTCCTGAAGAAAAATCAAGTTCTCAAAAAAATAAAATTGTAAAAAATGGATTGCCTGTTTCTTCTGAAAAACAAAAAACTTTTGAAGAGCCAAAAATTAAAAAAAGCGTTGAGCAGCTTATGGCGGAAAACAATTCTTCTGCAAAAAAAACTGCTGAATGGAATGAAAGTTTTTTTGACGATTCGCAAACTGTGCAAAGCAAAAATATTTCCGAAGCGCAAAATAAATCTTCTGTAAAAAGTTCAGTTGAAGGAACTGCTGCAAAAAGTTCAGCTGAAAAAACTTCTGGAGTTTCATCTTCTTCCGAATCGGCTGGAAGTGGAAATGCAGATGTTTCAGAAGAGACAAAAAGTTCTTTGGCTAATATTAAAAATACTTTTTCTTCATCTGTTTCTGGAAATATAAAAAGCAAGACATCTGTTGCTTCTCAAAATTCAGGCGGAAAACTTTCTATAAAAATGTCAGACGGAAAATCAAGAGAGCTTTTGTATCCAAAAAATCCTGTTATATTTATTTCAGAAGAAAACGCAAAACTTGTTGATGAAACAAAAAAAGTAATTGTCCGTTTTAAAGTTCGTGCGGACGGAACTGTTCCTGTAACAGGAATTTCCATACTACCGTCATCGCTTTTGCCTCTGCAGATTCAGGCTGAAATAAAAGAACAAATTCAACTTTGGAGATTTTCCGAGGAATCTTCCGGACTGGACGGAACAGCTTCTTTTGATTATACGCTTGAGATTCGATAATTATTTTTATATAATTGAAATGTATGTTCGAAGAAATAGAAGCAGTCGCATTTGATATTGACGGAACTCTTTATCCGTCTTGGAGACTTTATCTTCTTATGCCACTGTATGTGATCAAGCATTTAAAGTTTTATCTTCATTATAATAAAATCCGCAAGATTCTTCATAGGACTGCGCCGCTGTCTGATTTTTATGAATTTCAGGCAAGGCTTTTTGCGGAGGAAACAAAATTTTCTGTTGCTGAATCAAAAAAAATCATAAATGATGTTTGCTATGAAGGAATAAAAAAATTTTTCAAAAAGATAAAACCGTACAGTCATGCTTACGAATGTATAAAAAACATGAAATCTGCCGGATTAAAAATCGGAATTCTTTCTGATTTTCCGCCGTCACAAAAAGGTGATATTTGGGGAATAAAAGAACTTTGCGATGTTTGCATTGGCTCAGAAGAATCGGGAGCTTTAAAACCTTCTGTTTATTCTTTTGGAATTTTGAGCAGAAAACTTGATGTTCCGCCGGAAAAAATTCTTTATGTGGGAAACAGCAAAAAATACGATGTTCTTGGCGCAAACAATGCAAAAATGAAAAGCGCATATATTTTAACTGGTTTTCGCCGGATGTTTGGAATAAAACTTCCAGAGGCTGATATTTCATTTAAAAATTATCGTCAGCTTGAAAAAATTGTGTTAAAATAGATAAAATTTCTTTTTAAATAAATTTGGGCGGGAAATAAAAAGTGATTACTATATTAGGAATTGTCATTGCGGTAGTTTTGTCTGCGATTGTTTCTGTTGTTATTCAGCAGACTGGTAAAAATGAAAATTCAATGGAAAAAGTCAAACGCTATGCAAACCAGCGTCAGGCTGAATTCGATGAGTATTTTGAAAAGCAGACGGAATCTATAAAACTTCTTGCAAACGATTTGGACACAAAAGATATTCAAGTTAAGGCTGCGATAAAAAGAATGCAGATGCAGATTGACGAGTGCCGCCAGACTACAGAAAATTTTGAAAATCCTGTTCAGAATATTGAGAACATAAAAAATAAAATTGAAGCTTATGATAAAGTTTTGCAGAATCTTATGGAAATGACAGCCGCAGTTGAACAAAATCTTGATTCTGTAAAAAAAGAAGCCCTTGTTGTGGACAAAGTAAATTCCAGGCTTTCCCGCCAAAATCAAATTCTTGAAGCTGTAGAGAAAAAAGTTTCTGATGTTACAAAACAATTCTCTGTAAAAAATTCTGAGCAGCTCAAGACGATTGGTTCTGATTTGCTGAATCAGTATGAGCAGCGCGCTTCGGAAATTGATGCGACAACAGAAAAAGCCATAAAGCAAAATCAGGCTATTATGGAAAAAATTGAAGACGACATCCGTCAGGCATATTCCAAGGCGATTGACAATGCAAAGCAGCTTGAAGACGAGTCGTTTGCAAAACTCAAAGATGAATCTCAAAAAAGAACTTCCGCTTGTCTTGATGAAGTTAAAGCTCAGACAAAACAAATCACTGCGATTATTGATTCAAGAATTTCTGAAACGCAAAAAAGCCTCGATGATAAAACAAAAATATTCAGTGATTCTTTGAAAGAGCAGACTTCCGCAATTGAAGAAAAATTCAATGAGCGCACACAACGCATTTCAGAAATGATTGACGCGCGTACAAATGTTCTTACCGGCACTTGGACTGAAAAAATTGAATCGCTTGAACAGGAGTTAAAAGAAAGTTCTGAAAACTTTGATTCACGTTTGGAAGATGCCGTTGCTGGTCTTGATAATTCTCTTGCTGAAAAAACTGGTGCGCTTGAAGATAAAATAAATGAATCCGCAGGAACTTTTGAAAGTGAGTTTGCTGACAAAATAAAAGAACTTTCTGACATTGTTGAAAATTCTACTTCAAGGATTGAAGACGAATGTTCTGGAAAAATTTCTGAAATTGAAGAAAAACTTGAGCAGTCATCGTCAGGCATTCAAAATAAATTTTCAGAAAAACTTTCACAGATTGAATCTTATTTCAATGAAACTTCAAATTCTATTGAAGCCGGTTATAAAGAGCGCGCTGATTCTCTTCAAAATGAATTGGAAAATAAATTTTCTTCCTTGCTTGAAACTTTCACAGAGCAAGCGAAAATTTTTGAGGACAAGACTTCAGTCTTTGAAGACAATGTGAAACAAAAATCTGATATTTTCTCTTCTGAACTTGAGTCGAATATTTCTGATTTTTCGGAGCGGCTCAATTCTGAAATTTCTTCACTTGATTCTCAGTTGGAAGAAAAAACTTCACGGTTGGAAGAGCTTTTCAAAAGTAACGTGGCTTCCCTTGAAACTGAATACAACTCAAAAACTTCTGACCTTGAAAATTCTTTAGAGCAAAGCTACTCCGATATGTTCTCGAATATTGAAGAAAAAATGAAGGATCTTTCAAAATCTTATGAGGAAAAATGTTCTTCCATGGATTCGACCTTTGCAGATAAAAGCCGTAACGTTATTCAGTTTTTTGAAGATAAAACACGAGAGCTTGAAGAAAACTATGATTTAAAAACAAAGAAGCTGAAAGAATCTTTGGATTTAAATAATGAAAATGCAGAATCCGAAATGAAGAAAAAATCCCAGGCGCTTATTGCTTTGTTCAATGAAAAGTCTTCAAATTTGGATTCAAAACTCAAGGAAAAAATGCGTTCCCTTGATGCTGATTTGGATAAAAATGTTGATGAGCTTAATGCAAAAATAAAACAAAAAACAGGAGCTTCAAACACTTCATTAGAAAATTCTATTTCAAAAATTGAAAATGAAATCCGCCAGAAAACAGCAGCACTTAATACAAGTTTCATTGATAAGTTTGATTCGATTGACAGCATATTTAAAAAGAAACTTGAAGACATAAATAACAAGGCTCTTGCAATTTCCACTGAAATTAAAAACCGCACAGACGGACTTGAAGATGATGTCCGCAGAAAACTTTCAAATCTTACAGAAGATGTAAAAAATCAGACAGCGCAAGCCATTGAAAAATACAAAACGACGACTTCAAGTTATACGCAGGATATTGAAGATAGAACTGATGTTTTGCGCAAAGAACTTGCGGAACGAACAGAGGCTCTTGAACGTCAAATTCATGAACGTGCTCAGGAAATTGAAAAGAAACTTGCTGATCTTGAAAATAATGTTGAAACTCAAACTTACGGAGCGATGGAGCAGTATAAGTCCACAACTTCTGAGTACACGCAAAAAATTGAGCAGAATACTAACTCTTTAAAAGAAGAGCTTGAAAACAAAACCCGCGATTTGCAGGAACTTATTAATCAGCGCACAAATGAAATTCAGTCTCTTTCAGAAGATGCGATTGTAGATGCAAAGAGTCGTTTTGAAGATGTCCAGAAAATAATTGCTACAAAAACGGATGAAGTTTCTGGAAACGCTCTTGCTTATGTTGAAGATGCGCAAAAGCAGATTGAAGAAAAAACTGACAGCCTTGTTTTAGATGCGAAAACTGCAATTGAAAAAGTTCAAGAACAGATTTCAAGAACAACAGAAAATGTAAATGAAATTACATTGGCGTTAAAGCAGGATGTGAAAGTTAATTCTGAAAAATTGGAAGCTTTGCAGAATTCTGTTGAAAACCAGTCTTCTGAACTTGAAAAAAAATACAACGGAATATTTTCTTCTATACTTGAAAAAGCAGAAAAAGATGAAAACGATGCTTATGAAAAATTCAGCAGTTTGAGTTCTGCAAATCTTGACAAGTACAAAGGCGATGTTCAAAAGCGCGTGGATGAAATGCATTCCGATATAAAAACTTCCCTTGGTTCTCTTGATGCGCAGACAAAATCGATAAAGGAAAATATTGACGGAACGCTTTCTTCTATTCTTTCCCGCTACGAGCAAATTGAAAATAATGCAAAAGAAATTTCCGAGCGAATTGAAAATGAAAATGAAAGTAATTCTGAAAAGCTCAAGGAATTTTCTTTGTCAATGCAAAATCAGATTGATGAACTTAATGGAAGTTTGCTTTCCTCTACAAAAAATGTTGCCGCTGAATGTGATGCCCGCCAGACAAAATATCTTGAAGCCTTGGACAAGCAGCTCGATGCTTACAAAAAAGAAATGGAGTATAGGTTTAAAAAATTGAATACTGCCGGAGCTGACGTTGACAAACTTGAATCATCTTTAAGAAAACTTATGGATCAAAGCCAGAAAAAAGTCATAGGCGACTTTGAAAAATTTTCTGAAGGCGCGGAAAAAACTCAGGCTGACTTTGAAAAATCAATTGTTGCAAAATATGAAAAACTAAAAGTTGACTTGGATTCTGTTCAGACTTCACTTGATGAAATTAAAAAAGATTCCGTTGCTAAACTTAGCGCAAAAGTCAAAGTGTTCGAAGATTCATTTACAACTGATCTTGCAAAACGTCAGGATGATGTTGTTCTAAAACTTTCTGACTGGAAAAATAAATTTGACGCGCAGTTTTCTGATTTTACAGCTGAGTATGAAGTTAAACGTGCAGCTTTGGAGAAGCAATATGATGATGCTCTTGCAAAACGAATTTCCGAACTTACAAAGAAAACACTTGAACAGGAAAAGAAATTCCAGACAGCGTTGCTTTCCGGTCAGACAACTGTTCAGGAGCAGATTAATACAGTGAATCAGAAAATTCATGATTTTATTGAGCAGTATAGAAACGAAATTCAAAAAACGATTGAAAATGCGGATGAATATTTAAAGACAGAAACTGACAGTTATAATGAGCGCATGAATGGTCAGCTTGATAAAATTGAGCATGATTTGAATTCCAAGTTTGAAAATTTCCGCGAGATTCTTCTTTCAAAGCAGGAATCTCAGTCGGCAACAATCGATGCGGCTGTGCAGGAATTTACAGCTTGGAAAAACAGTCTTAAAGGAAAATACGAGGATGCCTCGCAGCAAATTGAAGATCAGCTCAAGCTTCTTGCCGACACAAATGATCAAAAAATAAATGACTTGCAAAAAGATTTTTCTGTTGCGGCAAATAAAGCTACAGATGTTCTTGATGATTACGATAAAAAGTCCAAGGCGGCTCTTGCTGATTTCCGTGAGCAATATGAAAATATGCTTGCAAATGTAAAGAAATCAACGGCTGACCAGGAAGATTATGCTGACAAAAAAAGCAAGGAACTCAAAAGCAGATTTGACAAGCAGACTGACGAATATATGCGTGTTTACAACAATGCCTTTGATAAAATCGGCGAGGAGGCGAATAAGCTTCAGTTCCAAATTGATGAAATCAACAAAAGCATTGGAACTTTCAAAACTGAAACGGCGGTCTTTGACAAAGCAGATATTTTGAAAAAACAGCTTGAAACTTCTATTGATGATTTAAACAAAAAAATTTCAGCAGTGAAAAATTTTGAAGAAAAACTAAATGACTTGTCTGCTCAGGCGCAGCGTCTTGAAAAGTTCGGCGATGATGTTAATTCACGTTTGAATGCGTATAGCTCGGATAAATCTCGTTTGGACAGCATTGAATATAAATTCAATACGCTTATGAATTTGAGCAGCGGCATGGATTCAAAGATTCAGGAACTCACTTCTATGAGCGATGATATTTTAAATATGCAGGCAAAGGTTGGAAAATTTCAGGACAGCATTTCAAATGTTCAGTCAAAACTTGAGCGGATAGAAAATAAAAAAGAAACTTACGATCGTGTCGCAGAAGAAGTTGACAGCTCTTTTGAAAATATTTCACAGCTTGAAAAACGTCTTGAAGAATGCTCAGGCAAAGTTAATTCTCTGCCGGATGAAATCAAGTCAATGCAAAACCATATTGATAAGATTATGAAGAACAGCGGAAAAATTAATGATGCCGTTGATAAAATAACTTCTTTGCAAAGTTTGATTGATGATGCGGAAGAACGTATTGCGAAAATCAAAGATTCGCGTGATGGAATTCTTAACACAGAAGTCAGGCTGCAAAAACTTTATTCTGATGCTGATAGCAAGTTGAAACTTCTTCATGATATTACAGCGAAGGAAGTTGGAAGCAAGCCATCTGCTGTAACTGGTTCAAATATTACTCCGCAGCTAAAATCGAATGTTATTAAGCTGAAAAAAGACGGATGGAAAAATGCTGAAATTGCAAAGCGTTTGAAAATTGAAGAGAATATAGTAAATCTTATTCTTGAAATGGGAACTGACGAGTAAAAAGGAATTCCGCTTTATACGGACTGTTTTTTTAATATTTATTATCCAATTTCTTCAATCTGAAGCGTCATGTTGGCAAGTCCGTGGTAGTATTTTACGGACTGGGCGGTGAAGCGGTAGACGCAGTAACCGGGATTCTCCATGCTTTTTCGGATAGTACAGTTAAAATTTGTCACGCCAAAGCATTGCCTTAATTGTATCTTGAGAAAATTCTTTATTTACTTCTGAAAATATGACAACAGGCAATAGTTAAAATTATCAAATAGCTGATTATAATAGAAGAAGAATGTTTTCAGGAAACTAGTTGAGCGAAAATCAAAGGCTCAAATTGCAGAGGAACTGAACATAATCCCCCATTCTGTAGATAATTATTTTACCCGCATTTTTTAAAGACCAGCTACAAGCGTGCACAGAAAATGTTTTCTAAATTCTGAGAATAAGTAGCGGTTTAAATTGCGGTGTTTTGCCTATAAAAAAACGTTGCTCATGAATTTTTCACAATTTTTTATGTGAAATTTCATAATCTTTCTTGTAGGACTTCATGCAAAAATTTCCTTTTCGTAGCATATAATTTCGCTGCTGATATAAGTCATTCTGAAAAAATGGAGGCAAAAATAATGAGTGTAAATCAAAGTGCATTGTCGGCTCTGCAACAGTCAGTTACAGCATCAAATGCAGAGGCAGGAGCAAAGTCAGCTCTAGCAACTTGGAAAGGAATGTGCGTTAGTTGGGAGCAGGAAACGGCTGATGCAGTGGGAAAGGCTTCGGCAAACTATGCGATAAAATGGAACAATGCGGTAATGCCAGAAATCGATGCGAAAATTCAAAAATTTCAGGCTGAATATGATGAGAAAAAATCCCAGTATGATGCTGTTAAAGATCAGTATGACGCTGCGAAACAGGCAGTCAGTGATGCTCAAAGAGATATGGATGCCTGCATGGATTATGAGGATAATGAGTGGCATGGAAGTGGCATGTTTAATGGTATGCAAACTGCTGGCGGAAAAGGTGCCGGTCCCCGCCAAAAAATTATTGTAGACCGACTAGGTTATAATGAAGCAAAAAAGCGTGAGGCTATGGCAAAAGCAGAATTAAACCGCTATAAAGGGCAGGTTGACAATTGGAAGAGACAAATGGATGTGGCTGAATCCTGCTTAAAAAAGGCGGAAAACGAAAAAGAAGTCCTTGCAAATAAAATCGAAAATTTCATTCTTGATGTTTACGAGCTTAATCTCATGAACGAAAGCGTTGAATTCTTGAGCACAATCAAAAATTCCCAGATAACATTGTCGCAGGGTACAAAAGACGAGCTTTTCTCAAGGCTTTTCTTTATTCAGAACGTCTACAGAAAGCAGTTTGAAAAATTCGAGGAACTTATAAAGAAAGAAGGCAAAACTTATGAAAAGCAACAGTTTGTAAAAACACCTAAAAGCATTTTGTATTCAGCCGCACGCAAAATCAAGGCGAAAAAATTCAAGGGAAAGATTGCCGCTGCTTTGACTTCAAATGATATATATTCCGCAAAACTATCTTATTCAGCAAAGAGCGAATTTATTGTTCCGAAAAAGAAGGTGGAAACAGCAACACAAAAAATACAGGCTCTCTGCAAGAATTTTGTGCTTAGCATAGACCGGAAGAATTTTAAAATAGAAATGAACAAAAATTATGAAAACGATGAAATTGCATCAAATCTTGAGCAGTTTGGTTCACAGTTTGAAGAATATTGTTCCGAATACGCAGCCTTGCTCGACTAATTCCATGCAAATAGAGCTTCAAACAGCAAAGTCAAGATTCTGATTGGGAAAATCGGGAACTGGCATCTGAACCACTGGTCTAAACTTTGGTATAAAATTGTTTCTATTCTGTCTGCTGTTCTTGTTGCAGCAGTGCTTGGTTTTGGAATTTTTATAGGAATTGATACGGTAATACGAAATGACAAATACAAAAAATCATTTGTCGAATGGACTGTTACTAACAATAGTGAAACGAATGAATTCTCTTCGGCAAGTAAAAACTTCAAACTTGAAGAATCATTAATGAGGCATGTTTATATGTATGCCATAGCAGAAAACGAAGTTCAGGACAAAATTCAATCTTGTAAAACGAGAATTGAATCAAATCCTGATAGATGCCTTCCATTCTCTGACGAACTTAACGTCTGGCTCAAGGAAAATCTTTCGGGCTGCCTTGCCGCAGGAAAAACAACAGTGGTTTTTCTTACCATCGACGATTATACTGGCGAAATTACAAAGCGAACTGGAGAGCGAAATTCGCATCATAGATACTATGGTGTTTTTGAGATTGCGACTGCGGATGACGGCTCTATAGTCTCAATTACTGATTTAACTGGTTTAGGATTATATGAACAATACAAGTTACATGCATAAAATGTAAATAACATGACAGGAGTTTTTTTATGTCAGAAAGCAATTATGGATATTGCAATTACTGCGGAAAATACAGACCGCTAAAATGGAATGGCGGATACTGCTCAGAAAAATGCTATTGCGAATCAGGACAGAAGAAACAGGACATAATTGATAGTGAAGAACGTTATGAGTTGTGGTATTACAGGGATGATGTGGGCGCATTTATATACCGCACGATAGTAATGTCCATCGGCTGGCTAATCTATATGATTGGGGCAAAATGGTTCATGGAGGGCAATCCCGAGAGATTGGAAAGATTTCTTTGGATTTTTCAATTTCCACCAACTGTAATAATTCCTGTGGTTCTTGCCATTGTACAAAATATCATAGTACGAGGCAAAGGAGAAAGTTTCCGTAAGTTCATTAAGAATGGAATTCCAATAGTGCTTTCAATAGCTATTATCATCTACACACATATCCTATAGGTTTTATTCAACGGCCGTAAGTTTTTCTTGCGGTCGTTTTTTTTATATTCAAACTGACATATATTAAAATAGAACAACTTACAGAATGCATAAAAAGGAAAATTTCTAGCTTGAAAGAATCATTTGCAATCAACTCAAAACATAAGCAGAAGCTTGTGAAATGAAATCTCCCAAAAGTACTTTTTATGTCATCTTCGGACTTGACCCTGCAATGTTTTTGAAAGAAAATTGGTTGATAATCCGTGCAAAGAAATTCCCCTGTCAAGCACGGCAATGACTAGTTTAAGCGAGTTCGATAAGCACCGATTCAGCAGTTTGAAAATTCCAGGACAGTTTCATCGTCATTAATGTGATGAACCGCAGGATTGTATTTTTGTGTGACTTTTTCCCACAGTTTTTTTGCGCCCAAGTTGTTCCCGTTGAATTTGATTTCCCATTTGCCCGGATGTTTTTTCAAGATAAATTCACTGGCTTTTTGGGCGATGTGCTGCCTGCGGTATGCCGGAAAAACGCAGAATTCCGCAATCACAAAATCCACCTTGTGCCCGATGTACGAGTGCGGATTCAGCATTGCGAACCCTGCCAGATTCTGCCCGCTGTAGATTAAATACGCCTTACGCGCCGGCTCGGTAAAATACGCTTCAAAATATCCGTAGTGATAATTTCCGTTCTCATCCATCTCGTCCGGATAATATTTTGTCATCTCGTACAAATACTTTTGGTTGATGTTCCAGAGAAGTTCCTTTTCGTTTTGCGTTACGGGTTTTAGTGTAATCATGGGGAAGTCCTGTTGAAGTCGGATTTTGTATTCCGTAAGTTCTTCTGATTTTGATAGCCTGCCTTTTTACATTCTCATCAAGAGAAATTACATCGCAGTTTTCAATCATTCTTTTGAAAAACATTTCTTCTGTATCTGTTATTTTGGGAAACGAAAGAAGCTCCATTTCGGCTATGACAGAAATTCCGATTGATTTTCAAGATAAGGAATCATGCAGGCGTTTTTCTTGAAAACATAGAGAAGTGTTCCAGGAATGTTTCATAGGACATGGCTTGCCTCCGTTCTGATTATTATAGCATGATTTTGAAGAAAATGCAGTGATTCATTTCGGCAGGCTCAGAGACCGCATTTTCGGTAAACTCAATGACCACATTTTCAGCGATGATTTTCTCTACTTACTTGCGACAATCTTTCTGTGCGCCTTCAGTTTTTTTAGCACCCAGTCGTAGTGGCTGCTGGTCGTGCTGATGAAATATGCGCCGAGGTTCGTTGTTCCAAGAAGTCCGGCATTGAAAGTTTTTCTTTTTTTCAGTTCGGAAGCTGTTGCATCGGCAATATGGATCACAGGAATTTTTATCATTGACTGGATCTGCATATAAACTTTGTGCATTGTGTTGGTGCAGACTAAAATAAAATCTGCTCCTGACATTTTTCAATTTCATCGAAGTCAACACTGTAAAGAATTATTTTTGCAGAATGAAGTCCACCAAGTTTTGTTTTGATTTCTTCATTTATGATTTTATAATATGGAATTGTACTTTCCCAACTCATTCCACCGATAAGTCCGATTGTTTTCATTTTAACCCTCCAATAAAAATATTTTTATAACTGACGTTATTTTTTTTTATAGAGTTTACCTTGAAAAGAAAAAACAATCAACCGAAATATTCCGCTGATTGTTTTTTAGATTCAGATAATTTAAATTTTTTTTATATTATAGAATGCTTTGTTATTCCAACTCATCAATCTGAAGCGTCATGTTGGCAAGTCCGTGGTAATAGTTTACGCTTTGTGCGGTGAAGCGGTAGACGCAGTAGCCTGGATCGTCCACGCCTTTCGGGTAGTACATTTCAAATCCGTCGCGCCAGAGCATTGCCTTTGTCTCGTGGTCAGTACAGACTTCGATTGTGCCGGTGAAAAGCGCGCCCTTGTATTTGTTCTTTGTATCGTCAACGTAGTACACGCATGCTTTGGGATTCGCCCTGAACTGAGCGACTCGCCGTGAGCCTGTGTTCGTCGAAAAATACTGAACCTTCATGCTTTCGCTTTCGAGTACGAGCATTCCCTTGATCTGCGGAAATCCCTCTCCGTTAACCGAGCCGACGTAGGCGACATTCGCACTTTTTCTGAGCGCGATGATTTCTTTTCTGACTTTTTCTTTGTTCATAAATACCTTCCTATAAATAGTTGTTAAGATTCTCAAGCACTTTTCCAAGGGCCGATTCAAAACTGAAAATTTCCTCATCAGTAAATCCTCTGTAAAAAATTCTGTTCATCTGCTCGGAAACCTTGTCGTATTTTTTCCGGAGCTTTCTTGCCTTCTGCGTCAGCCTGATTCTGACAGTCCGCCTGTCCTCTGCGCTGTACGTGCGCACCGCAAGTTCCTGTGCCTCAAGCCGGTCGAGCATCCCGGTGAGCGTCGTCTTCGCAAGACCGGTTTTTTCCGAAAGCTCCCTGATTGGAATGTCGTCATTTTCCCAAAGCACAAAAAGAATTCTTCCCTGCGCTCCGTTGAATTCCGCGATTCCCTGTTCATCCAGAAGCCGCTCAAAAATGCGTCCCTGAATCTGCTTTATTTTGCTGATGTAAAACCCTCCATTCGTCTTCTTAATCAATTTGATTTCCTTGTGTCTGTTTTATACGGCAGAGTATAGTACTATATAGAACTATTTGTCAAGATCGTGTTTTATAATATCTGGAAAAAACAAGGGCGGTGAACCCTGTGAGAAAATTGTGAGCTTCTGACAGATCATGTTTGTGGCATTTTTTTACAGTTTGTACTGCATGGAATTTTCGTTATGTACAAAGCCGAAATCAGTGTACAGTTTTACGCCCATATCGGATGCCGTTATCTGAACTATTCCGCAGCCATAGTCTTTTGCTTCTTTTACGACGCGGTTTAAAAGTTCCTTTGCGATTCCTTTTCTCCGGTAAGTAGGATTTGTGAACATACTTGAAAGCAGGGCGATTCTTCCGCTTGGGCAGGCGAAGTACGGCAGCTTTTCCACGAAGGACATTCCGCTTGTTCCCACAATTTTTTCTCCGTCGAACGCGAGCCAGGAAACAAAGATTCCGTCCGCAAGGTGGCGAAGATAATAAGCTTTAAGTGCCGGGCGCAAATCAATGTCTTCCTTCGCGCCTTCTTCCCTAAGTTGGTTGATTCTCATTTCGATAAAAGTGTCCAGTTCATTTTTTGTAAGATGTCTGTATTCTATTGGCATTTTTGACTTCTTCCTACTATAAAGGTCAATTTTAATTATAGCAGAACTAAAAAAACTGTGGTATTTTAACGCTATGGAATTTTTGTCAGTCTTATTTTCTGTTACATTGCTTGCATTTTTTATTTTTCTTGCGAAAAACCATACAAAAATAAAAGGCAAAATCGGAGAAATCAGCGTTGCAAGCCGTTTGAATTTACTGAATCACAATGACTATAAAATCCTGAACAATGTTATTCTCCAGACTAAAGATGGCGGAACAGTTCAGATTGACCATGTTGTCGTTTCGGTTTACGGAATTTTCGTGATTGAGACGAAAAATTATAAAGGCTGGATTTTCGGAAATGAAAACGCCGAAAACTGGATGCAGGTCATCTACAAAGAAAAAAATCAGTTCAGAAATCCCATAAAGCAAAACTGGTCTCACGTTTACGCGCTGAAAAATTTGATTGCCGATTTTCCAAACGCAAAGTTTATTCCGATTGTCGTTTTTACAGGAAGCGGAATCCTGAAGGAAATATCCGCAAACAGCATTGTTGTTTATGATACACGGCTTTTGCAGGTGATAAAAAATGAATCAAGGGAAGAAAATCTTTTGCCGAAAGAAATTGACAGCATTATTAAGCTGATTGAATTGCATAACATCGAAGACAGAAAAACTGAAAAGCAGCACGTTGAAAACATCCACAAAACCATAACCGAAAACCGCCTGAAAGCGAAAAATCAGGTTTGTCCAAAATGCGGCAATGAGCTGAAACTCCGAAGCGGCAAATACGGAAAATTCTACGGCTGTTCAAAATATCCGCATTGCAATTTCACGATGAAGTGTTAGTACGTTTTGAGAAAATATATACAATACGCAAGATGATTTTTGATAAAAATGTATACAGTACGCAAAGTAATAATTGCTAAAAATGTATATCATGCGCAAGGTGCTGAAAGTTTCACAATTCACTACTCAAGCCACTGGATGAATGCGGTTTTGTCGCTGCTGTTGAAGCCAGCGCGCTCGTAGAATTTTTTGGTGGATTCCTTTTTTGAGCCGGTGAGGAGCATCATTTTGTAGCAGTTTTCGGCTTTTGCGATTTGCTTTGCAAAGTTGAGACATTCGGTTGCGTAGCCTTTTGCGCGGTAATCTTTGTGCGTAACAACGTTTTCGACAAAGGCGTATGGGCGCACGTTTCTTGTTAGATTTGGAATTATGACACACACGCAAGAAGAAACAATTTTTCCATCCACAATATTTACGATGATGTGATGATTTTTGTCTTGAATGATGGTTTTCCAAGTGCTTCTCAAATGCTCCGACATTGCCGGAACAGAATCCTCATGCAAGTGCAGATACAATTTCAAAAGTTCATCCAGTTCATTTTCAAAAATTTCTCGAACCAATTTTTTCGCCTCCTGTAAAAATCTTGCAAGTATAATCCCGATAAATAACACAATATTCAGGGCAATCAAACCAATTCACACAATGCCGTGTACTCTCTTAAATACAGTCCTCTTCGCATTTCGTCTGTTTCAGTATATGAAGTGTGCTTTGAAAATATGTTTTTAGCGTTATCAACAGAAAGCCATCTTGCTTCCATTCCGACTTTTTGCTCTCTTTCTGTCAGTTTTGTGTTTGTAGTTCCTTTCACCTTGCAGATAAAATATTTGCTAATCAATTTCCAATTTTCGTAATATTCATCTATTTCAAGCAGACATTCATAAGTGTTTACCAAAATTCCGGTTTCTTCCGCAACTTCGCGAATGCAACAGTCCGCTTCGCTTTCGTTTTCTTCTAATCCGCCTCCGGGAATCATCCATTGCCCGGTTACACTTTCATATGAAAGCAGGATTTCTGAATTTTCAATTACGATTCCTCTGCAGGCGGTTCTGGTTTTATTCCATTTGCCCAAATAATTATCACCAACAATATCAATAATTTTCATCTGCTTTATCCTTCTTTTTATTCATCAATATATGACCCTTTTGTCGCAAATTTCAACACCATACAACATTTTCAGATGTCCTTATCTTATTTCCTCGTTCAAATTTATCATTATGTTGATTATTAGCTGGAATCCCTAAATTACTATCATTTAAACTTATTAAAATGTCATTGAGCTATATTTTATTACTACAGCTTTGATATTTATATTTCACGCAGAGGCCCCCCCCACCACACCACTGATAATTCAGGAAAGACCTGATACCAGCTTTGTTCTCAATTTCAAAACTTACTGCAGGTCATCAATTAATAAAAAGTACTCTTATACATAACTTATAATGAATTCTATGTTTTTCATATTATTGATGAAGTAATAATATTCCTTGCTCAATAAACTCCGCAATACCATCTTCATCATTTGAGCCAATTACGAAATCCGCTTTCTCCTTAACCTTATCAATCGCATTACCCATTGCGACACCTGTTCCACACAATTTTAACATTCCTATATCCGCATAATCATCTCCAAATGCAATAATTGAATCTGTACTAAATTCGCATACTTTTGCAATCTTCATAATTGCGTTTTCCTTCGTTACATTCTTTTTCGTAAACTTGTACCAGAATCCGTCAGAGAAACGAATACAATCACAATCGGAG
>OIZP01000354.1_pt1 | contig 29450 bp, 23 predicted proteins | sample 1588531 | NCBI WGS metagenome assembly OIZP01 (sample SAMN03283283) | human gut metagenome | biome: human-associated habitat; material: feces | host: Homo sapiens | place: Peru | collected 2012
CTCAGCCCCAGTGTGCGCACTGGGGCAGCTCCCCTTGATCAGCAAGGGGAGCCTTACGCCTCGCCGGAAGTTCTCGGAAGTACCGGGAGGATTGCCACACTGGGGTACCCAATGGTGTATCGAATGCAGACCAGCCGGGCACGCATCGTCTGCGGCGACCCGCCGCCCGACTGTTAACAAATTTGTCGAATTTTGTTTTCAATTCTGTTATTGGTTGTTCAAAACCACCAAGTATTCTAAAGGCAAGAAAGGTTGCGGAAGCCGTGAGCCGCCTCCTTTCGAACTCCGTAGAATCCTCTTTTCTACCTCTCTTCTTTCCAAACCCCAAGCGAAAACCCCCGATGGTTCTCCCATCGGGGGTTTTTCCGCATCTTCTGCCGAATTATGTGGTGCCGCCTTGACTTTTCGTCCCCCCGTTGTATAATAAAACCAGATAAAGGAAACTCTGAACAAATCGTCTGCGGCTGGGTAGCGGATCTTTTGCCCCCAGTCTGCGGTTTGAAAAATGGGAAATACATACAGTATTCCTCCATTTTCCAAACCTTGTCTGAGAACAAAATCTCTCGCTACCAGCTCTTGCCGATTTATTCAGAGCTTCCATAAACGGAGCCCTGCTCCCAAGAATAAGGAGATGCTTCCCATGTACCATCATATGACCATCGCCGGGCTGGAGCGGGATCTTCCCATCTGCCCTCTGAACGAGAATCTGTCCATTGCGGGCTTCGTCATTTTCGGCGACCCTGAGCTGACCGTGGCCTGCGCCAAGGAACTGCTGGCCCGGGCTCCCGAATATGACTATATCATCACCGCCGAGGCCAAGGGTATTCCTCTGGCTCATGAAATGGCCCGTCAGGCCGGGAACCAGAAGTACATCCTGGCGCGCAAAGGCCCCAAGCTGTACATGCGGGACATCGTCGGCGTCAGTGTCCACTCCATCACCACCGCCAAGGAGCAGAAGCTGTATCTGGACGGCGCGGACGCGGCTCTGATGAAGGGTAAGAAAATTCTGATTGTGGACGACGTGATTTCCACCGGCGAAAGCCTCCATGCCCTGGAAGCCCTGGTGGAGAAGGCCGGAGGCATCATCTGCGGCCGGATGGCCATCCTTGCCGAGGGCGATGCCCAGGAGCGCAAGGATCTGATTTACCTGGAAAAGCTGCCCCTGTTCCACCCCGACGGAACCGTGCTGGACTAAGGAAGCGAGAAACGAAACACCGCCTGCGAAAAAGCAGGCGGTGTTTTTTAGGGTCTATCTGAAAATCGTCAACACGCCCAAACAGCGGGCCTTTTCCACCTGCTGGGCACCATTTTTTCTTGCAATACGCAGAGTATTCCTGCAAAAAAATGGCTTCATCAGGCGGAAAATCCCTCGCCGTTGGTCGTATTTCCGGTTTTCAGATAGACCCTAGGCGCAGTCCTCTTTGGGATACTTCCTGCAAATCAGGAAGTAGGCAATCATCTGGGCAGCCAGAGTGAGAATCCAGGAAATGGGATAGGAGACGAACAGGCACTCCGGGGTGTGGAAGGCTCGGAAGAAGGTATAGATCCAGAATACCCGGAAGGCGCAAATGCCCAGAACGGAGATAATCATGGGCGTCAGGGAGGCTCCCATGCCCCGCAGTGCCCCGGTGGACACGTTCATCTGGCCGCAGAGGAAATAGGGCAGCGTGATGAGACTCAGCCGCACCATGCCGTAGGCCGTAGCCGTAGGGGAGTCGGTGATGTAAATGGACAGAAGCTGCTCCCCGAAGTACCAGGCGGAGAAGCCGAAGACCATGCCCACCACCGTCACGCAGCCCATGCAGGTCCACAGAATCCGCCGGGCCCGGCGGAACTTGTGAGCGCCCATATTCTGGCCGGTGAAGTTTACCGCCGTCTGCTGGAAGGAATCCTGGATGGCAAAGACGAAGCCCTCGATATTGCCGGAGGCGGCGCTGCCGGACATGCACACGTCTCCGAAGGAATTTACGGAGGACTGAATCAGCACATTGGAAATGGAGAACAGGGAACTCTGAATGCCGGCTGGCAGACCCAGCCGGAGAATCTTCGACAGCTGGGCACGGTGGAACTTCATTTTCCGAATGTCGAAGCGGCAGGCATCCGTCCGGCGCATCAAGGCCCGGATGACCAGCACCGCGGAAATGCCCTGGGAAATGGTGGTGGCCAGAGCCACACCGGCCACGTTCATATCCAGCTGGGTGACGAAGAAAATATTCAGAATCACGTTCACAATGCCCGCAATGGTCAGATAAGCCAGCGGCCCCTTGGTGTCACCGGCGGCCCGGAGAATGGCGGCGCAGAAGTTATAGACCATGGTGAAGGTGCTGCCGCAGAAATAAATCTGCATATAAATGGTGGAAAGGGGCAGGACGTTGTCCGGGGTGCCCATCATTTCCAGAAAATTGCGGCAGAAGCATACGCCGACGATGGTCAGAGCCACGCCGCTGACCAGAGCCGTGGGGATGGCGGTGTGGATGGTGTTCTGCACCACCGTATCCTCCCGGCTGCCAAGACCGTGAGCCACGGTAATGCCCGCGCCGATGGACAGGCCGATGAAGAAATTCACCATCAGGTTGGTCAGAGAACTGGTAGAGCCCACGGCGGCTACGCTGACACTGCCGCAGAACTGCCCCACCACCACTAGGTCGGCGGCGTTGAACAGCAGCTGAAGTAAACTTGTGAAGATAATGGGAATCGCGTAGGAAACAATGGCGGGAAGCAGCGGGCCGTCCAGCATTCCCCGGTTGGGCTTAGCCACAGATCATACCCTCCTAACAAAAACTTTACAGAAACTTGACATAGTATTGTTATTATAATCGATTTTTAGAAAAGTGCAAGGGGGAATACAGCTGGGACAACCGGCAGGCAATGTATGCCTTGCCTCTCCCTATGGGAGAGGTGCCGAAGGCGGAGAGGGCGATATTTACCCTCTCAGTCACTTCGTGACAGCTCCCCCAGAGTGGGAGCCAAGGGGGAAAAACGGATTGCTACGTCGGCCATTGGCCTCCTGGCAATGATATTCTTCTATTGGGGTCGTATGTGTCCAGAAAAACTCCCCGGATGCGATTGCATCCGGGGAACTTTACGGGGTGGAAGAATCAGGCCTTGGCGGCCTTTTTCTGCTTTGCGATGGTAGTAACGCCCTCGATGGCCAGAACCACAGCCAGGATCACCAGCATCAGACCCAGAACTACCTGAACGTAGGGGCCCCAGTCGGCGCCGCCGGCCAGGATGACGTTGAACTGCTGCCAGGAGTTGATCAGCAGGGAGGCGATGGTGACGCAGAGCATGAAGGCCATGGGGATCAGGAACATCTTGTTGTCCTTACCCACGTTGCCCAGCCAGGTAGCCACAGCCAGCAGACCCAGAGCGGCCAGCAGCTGGTTGGCAGAGCCGAACAGAGCCCAGATCTTGGCGTAGCCGTTCAGACCCAGCAGGATGCCCAGCACCACGGTGATGCCGGTGGCGATGTAGGGGTTGGCCATGACCTTCTTCAGGCCGGTGACATTCTCGGGGGTCTCGCCCTTGGTGCCGTCAATCCAGAACTCCTGGAACATGAACCGAGCCAGACGGGTGGCGGTGTCCAGAGAGGTCAGGCAGAAGGCGGAGTAGGTCAGAACCAGCAGGGTGTAGAGGATGTTGAACAGGCTCTGGTTGCCGCCGGCGATCTGAGAAGCCATGCCCGCGACACCACCGGCGAAGATGTCGGTAGCACCGGCGGTGTGGCCGGTCTGACGGGCGTAAGCGATGGCGACCAGGGTGATGACAGCCAGTACGCACTCCAGCAGCATTCCGCCGTAGGCAATGGGCTTGGCATCGGTCTCCTTATCCAGCTGCTTGGAGGTGGTGCCGGAGGAAACCAGGGAATGGAAGCCGGAAATGGCACCGCAGGCAATGGTGGTGAACAGCACCGGGAAGATGGGCTGCTTGATACCGGCGGCGTTCATGCCGTCGCCGATGGCGACCAGGCCCGCGCCGGTGGAATCCACCATGCTGGGGTGAGCGATCACAACGCCGATGGCGGCAATGGCCAGCATGGCGTACAGCAGGAAGGAGGACAGGTAGTCACGGGGCTGGAGCAGAATCCAGACGGGGGTGACGGAAGCAATGGCGATGTACAGGCCAACGATCCACATCCAGGCGGTGTTGGACAGGTAGATGGGATGCCAGTTCATGCCGATGGCCATGCACAGGCAGATGGCGATGACACCGGCGATGGTGGAAACGCCCATGGGGGCATTCCGGCGGTAAACCATGAAGCCGAAGGCAATGGCGATGACGATGAAGAGCAGGGAAACCATGGCCACGGAGGCGGGGGTAGCGGAGGCGGCCAGATCCACCTGACCGTCCACATACTTGGCGGCGAAGGTGCCGGCCACGATGGAAGCGAAGGCAGCCACCACCAGGATCAGGGTCAGGTAGGAGAAGATGATGAACAGACGCTTTGCCCGCAGGCTCATGTTGGCGGAGATGATCTCGCCGATGGACTTGCCCTTATGGCGGACGGAGGCGAACAGGGCACCGAAGTCATGGACGCCGCCGAAGAAGATGCCGCCTACCAGAATCCACAGCATACAGGGCAGCCAGCCGAACATGGCGGCGGAGATGGGGCCGGTAATGGGGCCGGCACCGGCGATGGAGGAGAAGTGGTGTCCCATCAGCACAGGGGCCTTGGCGGGAACGTAGTCGATGCCATCCTCCATGGTGTGTGCGGGGGTGGGCTCGTTGGTTTCACCGACGCCCCACTTCTTGCACAGGTAGCGGCCGTAGAAGATGTAGCCGCACAGGAGAACGGCGATTCCGATCAGAAGAAGTACGAGACCGTTCATTGGATTGATAACTCCCTTTCTTTCACTTTTTCCGGGGACGGAAATTCCGCTCCAGATTCTTTCTGGCTCCCACACCCGCTGGATTGGAGTAGAAGCTTTTCGTGGATGTTTCCATAGCTGCCAGCTGATACTCCGTCCAGCCCTGGAGTCCCAGCATATAGTACTTGCGGAAGCGGGTGCGCTTCAGCAGTTTTTTCGCCTCCGGCGAAATAGAACCCGCCAGCACCACCAGGCCTACATTGGAAAACATGTGCTCCTTATGGGGGCGAACCAGGGAAAGCCCTGCCGCCTTGGTGCGGTCGATGTGCTTTTGCAGATCCTCCGCGCTCAGGTGCTCGGTCTGGAGGAAGTACACATATTCGTGCTGCTCCATGGCCGACAGAACGTGCTTTCTGGAAATCAGATAATTCTCATCGCGCAGGAAGTAGGTAGCCATGGCGGGATAGACAGTGTCCTCCACGGTCACGTCACGCTCCACATCATAGGCATGAGAATAGGCATCCAGCAGCCGGTTCAGCTGCTGCTCGGGGGTGAGATCCATAGGCGTTCCTTTCGTTTTCCAGTGCCTTCCGGATGGGATGGCGAGATAACGGGCTCATTATACACCCGACTTGTCCGTTTGTGAAGTACAATTGTCTATGACCGAGAAGATTCGTTTACAATTACCAAAAACTTAATTCATGAAATATTCATATTGTGCGTTCTGCGCAGGAATTCCTGCATTGCGGGAAAATGGCTTTTAAGCCTTCCCCTCCGGGTGGTGCTCCGCGCAGCGAATGAAAATCTAACAATTGCCAGTGGCAATTGCTCCATAATGTAAAGGTGGCTCGCGCGTCTCCCGCAAGCGCAAGACGGATGAGGGCTACTTGCCTCTCCCTATGGGAGAGGTGCCCCGCAGGGGCGGAGAGGGCATGTTTACCCTCTCAGTCACTCCGTGACAGCTCCCCCAGAGTGGGAGCCAAGGGAGTAAGCAAACCGCCGCCCGGCCTGAATGCTCAGGCCGGGCGGCGGCTGCGTTATTCGTTGTTCATCAGCTTGGACAGGGTATTGAAATAGAGCTGATCCTGCACCTTTTTGCAGAAATTGATCTTATTGGAAACCGTGTTCTTGATCCGCTCCACATAGCCCTCCTCCACCGTGACCCCCTCTGCGGGAGTGAAGGTCTTGGTTTCGGCGTCGTAGGTGCCCTTATCCGTTTTCCAGCTGAACTCCGGCCAGAGCACCAGGGGCTCCGCGTCGGAGAACACGTCCCGACCCACCAGCAGCCGGGAATCATAGTCCAGGCCGAAGAGGTTGGAAAGGGTAGGCAGAATGTCCAGGCTGTACACCGGGGTCTCCACCTTCAGATTCTTATCCTCCAGGCAGCCGCTCCAGATAATCAGGCCGGTGTTGTCCCGGGTAAACCGATCGATTTCCGAAACCCCGTAAAGCTCGCACAGATAATTCTTGGCGTTCTTCCAGGTGGCGCTGCGCTCCAGACCGTAGGGGTAGTGATCCGGGCTGATGACGATCACCGTGTCGTCGGCAATTCCCGCCTCCTCCAGCTGCCGGATCAGCGAGGTCATGGCGTTCTCCAGCTCCAGCTGAGAGGCCAGATAGCACTTCACCGCCTCGGCGCCGTCGTAGTCGATGAGGTCGTAATTCTTCCGGGACATGGCGTTGTCCTTCAGGCTGTAGCCGCAGTGACCGGAAACCGTCATGTAGTAAATGCTGAAGGGCTGCTGGTCGATGTACTGGGGCACGGAAATGTCGATCATTTCCAGATCGCTTTCCGGCCAGACGGGAGTGATTCCCTCCAGGCCGCCGTACCGGGCCAGGAACCGGTCATAGCCCAGCTTGGTGTGGGTCTTGTTCCGGTCGTAGTAGTCCGCGTTGTGGTTGTGATAGGCGGCGGAATAGTAGTCAAGCTTTTGCAGCTGGTGACCCATAGTCAGGAACAGATCCTGATAGACCGCCTGCTTCATGCACATGCCCACGTTGGCCGGCACCATGCCAATCACATTGGAAAACTCTCCGGTGGTGGTGCTGCCGCCCCAGGCAGGCTGATAGTAGTCCGTAAACTGGATGCCTTTCGTGGCCATCCGGTAGAGGGTGGGAGTTCTCTCCGGGTCGATGACCTGCTTGGAGAAGGCCTCGGCGGTAATGAGAATCAGATTTTTGCCCTTGAACATGCCGGTGTATTCGTTTTTCAGGCTGGGCTGGACGGTACTCACATACTGATGGATGGAAGCAATGTGGCTGTTTTTCTCCGTCTGGGCAAGCTGGGCAAAGTCAAAGTCCATGACGTTGGGCTCGTAGGCCGCAGGCTCCGTTTCCCCGGGCTGGGTCTCCTGCACCGGTGCGCTTTGGGTCGGCGCGGGAATTTCTGCCACAAAGTCCCCCTGGTTCTCCTGGGAGGCATCCGTGTGGGTGGCGTTCATAATCATGCCCATATTCAGGCCGAAGCAGCGCACCGCGCTGTCAAAATTGTAAGCATCGTTCAGCCGGGAGGCATCGGTTCCGCTTTTGGCCACGGCAAAGGCCAGGCAGTAGGCGACCAGAGCCGCAACCAGTGCCAGCCACCGCAGCCGCCAGCCGGTTTCCCGGGGAGCGGCGAACAGGCCATAGCCGATGACCGGCAGGAAGAACAGAAGGATTCTCCAAAGCCCCCGGACTACCAGGGACACCACGACCCCGGCAAAATCCGTGGCCACCCCTCCGGCGCCGCCCAGCAGCATTCCCAGCTGCATGAAGGCCATGTAGGCATCGTTGCAGAAGTACTCCACAATGTACAGCACCGTCACAAGAGCCATGACCCCGGTGCACACCCATTTACCCCAGGTCTTCTGACCCAGGAAGGTAAACACCTGACCGATGAGGCCGCCGAAGCCCACCGCGAAGAGCACCACCGCGGCAAATCTTCCGAACCGGAAGGACTCCATGGTCCACAGGTGCAGCAGCGCCTCGCAGTAGACAACCGTCACCACCGCAAACAGCCAGGCGGGAATGGGAAGCTTTCCCAGGAATTTTTTCATCTGTCTTCATTCTCCTTCGGTGCCGGGCCGTTCCCTCTGCCGCCCCGACGGCGGCGGTAATTGGGACGGCGGCGGGGCTTCCGCTCGCCGGATTCCGGGGCTGCCTCCTCGGCGGGAGCCGCCGGCTTCGGCTGCTGCCGCTCCTGACGTTCCGGACGCTCCTGACGTTCCGGGCGCTCCTGGCGGGGGCCGTCCTGTCTGCGGCGGCGGCGGTTATTGGGTCTGGGCATCTCCTGCTGAGCCGCCGACTCCGGCTGCTCGGCAGGCTCGTCGGAAACCACCGACTCGGTGCTGTAGCGGAAGCGGATAGGCTCCAGCATCATGGGCTGCTCTGCCTCCTTGGGCTGAGGGGCCCGCTTGCCGTTGCCGGAAATGGGAGCCAGATCGGCGGGAATCGGCGGGTCGTTCTTTCTGGCCTTGCCGCTGCGCAGCACCGCAATGTCCGCATTGGGGAAGACGCTCACCGTCTCCGGGTTCTCCTCCATGCGCACCTTCACCCGCTGGCGCAGCAAATCCAGCTCCACCACCGTGCCCCGGCCCTCCGGGGTGTCCACAAAGGATTCCGGCTTTGGGCTGGAGCGAATCAGATCTTCATAGGCGTCCTGCTCGTATTTCAGGCAGCACATGAGCCGGCCGCAGGTACCGGAAATTTTGGTGGGATTCAGGGAAAGGCTCTGGGTTTTTGCCATTTTGATGGAAACCGGCTGAAAATCGTCCAGGAAGCTGGCACAGCAGAAGGGTCTTCCGCAGATACCCAGACCGCCCACCATCTTGGCCTTGTCCCGGACACCGATCTGCCGCAGCTCAATGCGGGTGTGGAAAATGGAGGCCAGATTTTTCACCAGCTCCCGGAAATCCACCCGCTCGTCGGCGGTGAAGTAGAAGAGAATCTTGCTGCCGTCGAAGGCCACCTCCGCCGACACCAGCTGCATATCCAGCCCATGGGCGGCGATTTTGTCCAGGCACACATCGTAGGCCCGCTTTTCCTTGGCCCGATTGTCCGCGGCGATTTTCTCGTCCTGAGCCGTGGCCTTGCGCAGAACTTTACGCAGAGGCGCCACCACGTCCTTCTGGGCGATTTTGTGGTTGCATCCCGCGCAGATGCCGTACTCCGCCCCCCGGGCGGTGTCGATGATCACATGCTCCCCGGCCTGAAAAGTCAGGCCGTTGGGGTCAAAATAGTAGATTTTCTGTCCGGGGCGAAACTGGATGTCCACGACCTCCACGGTCTGCTCCGGCGAAACCTTCATTTCCTGTTCCATATTGTCTCCTTTATCGTAAAAAGCCCTCATTCAACCGGCAGACGCCGGCAATGGCTTCAGCGTTTCCGCAATTCCCAGCTCAGCCAGCCGCAGACCGCCGCCGGGGAAACATTGCTCATCGTATAGTCCAGTGCCCTTTTCAGCGCCAGAACGCCGCCGTAAAGCTCCGCCGCAGTCCGTTTCCGGGCAAGCTCCCGAGCCAAAGGGGAAACCGTATCGGCGCCGCTGCGGCTCATCAGAGCATTTTCCAGCAGGGTCAGCCACTGATTCAGGGTCTCCGACAGAGCGTCCCGCTTGGATTTTTCCATGGGAGTCAGCAGCTGGGTCAGACCCAGGGCGTCCCCGTCTCCATAAGCCTGGGCAAAGGCCTGGGTCTGAGGACTGACGCCCTCGCCGCTTTCCAGCAGGGCCTTTGCCTGACCCAGAAAGCCGCCGCTGCGGACACTCGCCGCGGCGATGTCCTCCTGAGAAGCCTTGGGGAAGTCCTTTTGCAGCTGGGCTTCCAGAATGTCCGCCGGAAGGGCCTGCAATTTCAGCTCCGTGCACCGGGAACGGACAGTAGGCAGCAGCTTATCCGGGTTATCCGCGATTAGGAGGAATACCCCGTAGCTTGGGGGCTCCTCCAGCACCTTCAGCAGAGCGTTCTGACCGGGGATACCCATATCCTGTGCCCGGGGAAACTGGTAAATCTTATGGTCGGATTCGTTGGGCTGGATGAACATATCCGCCCGGGCCTGGCGAATCAGCTCCACGGGGACGGTTTTTTTCTCCGGGTCGTCTACCAAGATGTAGTCCGGATGATTGCCGTCCAGAATCTTCCGGCAGGGGGTGCAGACGCCGCAGGGCTTATCCGTGCCCTGACACAGGATAGCCTGAGCCAGGAGCCTTGCCAGAGTGCGCTTTCCGGATCCTTCCGGGCCGGTAATCAGATAGCAGTGGGAGATATGTCCTTTGCTGAGGCTTTCTGTTAAGTTTTCCTTCAGCTGCCGGTTTCCCAGAAGCGTGCCAAAGCCCATATGCTCCCTCCTTGCCGATTTTTTATTTTATCATAATTTTGGGGAAAATGAAATAGAGAATTCTGATTTTCGTCCGGTTTTGTGCATACAAATTCGTCTTAGCATCGCACCGAAATAGAAGTTGTCATTGCGAACCAGTGTCGCAACACTGGTGTGGCAATCCGTTTTTCCTTAGCTCCCCCTCCAATGGGGGAGCACCGGGCGGCCAATGGCCGCCCCTACGGAAGGTTTTGGGAAGTATTCTTTGGCCCTCATCCGTCTCGCGCTTGCGGGGGACGCGCGAGCCACCTTCCCCAGAGGGGAAGGCTTTGGGCAGGCATTGCCAGCCGGGGCTCCCGGCTTAAGTCCACAAATCAGACAGCATGGGAATGACCTGCTTTTTCCGGCTCATGATCCGGGGCAGGAACGCGGTATTTTCCTTTGGCGTCACGTTGAAGGCCTGACGGACGGACTCGTCGTCGCCCACATACAGAATCTGGGTGCCCTCCTTCATCACGTCCGTGGCCATGAGCAGCACCAGGTCGAAGCCCTTCTCCTCCTTGTGCCGGCGCATCCGGTCAAGGATTTCCGCCTTCCGGTTCAGCACGCCGCCGGAATCCACACAGGTCAGCTGAGCAACCGCCAGGGAGTGTCCCGCCACATGGAATTCCTTGTAGTCCGTAAAGAGCATTTCCTCCACGCTTTTGTGATCCACCGCCCCGGAGAAAAGCATTTTTCCAAGCTCATCCAGAGATACGTTGGCAATCCGGGCCATCCGCTCCGCCGTGCGGATATCCCGCTGGGTGCAGGTGGGGGATTTGAACATCAGGGTATCGGACAGAATGGCCGCCGCCATCATCCCCGCCAGTCCTGCCGAGGGCATGAGCCCCCGATCCTGGAACATGCTGGCAATGATGGTATTGGTGGAGCCTACGGGCTCGTTGCGTACATAAATAGGGTTGTTGGTCTGTACATCCGCCAGCCGGTGGTGATCGATGATCTCTAAGATTTCCGCCTGGTCAAGACCCAGCACCGACTGGGAGGCCTCGTTATGGTCAACCAGCACCACTCGCTTACGCCGGGGGCGGAGCAGATGATACCGGGTCAGAATGCCCACGACTTTTTCCTTGCCGTCCAGAATGGGATAGCTGGGATGGCGGTACTTGAGCACTACCTCCCGGACGTCGTCCACCCGGTCGTTCAGATGGAAGCCGATCAAATCCTTGGTCTTGCAGATCCGCCCGACAGGGTTGGACTGGAACAGCAGGCGGCTGGCCCGGTAAGCATCGAAGGGTGTGGAAATAATGACGGTTTCCGTTGGAAATTCCCGCAGCTCCACCGGAAGGGAGCTTTGGCACAGCACCAGGCAGCTGACGTTCATTTCCAGAGCCCGGCGCATCATGTCCGGCTGATGGCCGCAGAGCACGATGGACTCCCGCTTCTGGAACAGCAGATTCTCCTGGCTCTGGGGCAGGGCGATCACCACCTCGCCGGTGATGGTGTCCGTATTTTCCCCGGCCTCGTTGAGGATTTTTCCTTCCAGCACGGACAGCAGGTTAAACAGCGGCACCTGCTCCAGCATTCCGGAGGTAATGCCGGACATATTGTAGCTGGCAATATCCGTCCGGGAGAGAATGCCGTACAGGGTGCCGTCCTCGTTGGCCACCGGCACCGCGGCGATGGCCGGATAGGAAGCGAATTCGTCCCAGGCCAGGCTCACGGAAACCCCGGTGCTTAAAATCGGCGGGGTGTCGAAGTCCAGGTCACGAACCTGGTTATACAGATTCGTGATTCGGTTGGGTGCCTGAAAGCCGAAGCGGTTCAGCACATTCTGGGTCTCTTCGGAGACCTGCCCCAGGCAGGCGGCCTCATATTCCCGATCGCCGCAGGCATTGCGCAAAGCCGCATAGGCGATGGCCGCTACGATGGAATCCGTGTCCGGATTCCGGTGTCCGGTTACATAAATGGGATCCATAAACGCACCTCCATATGTTGGGGATTGCCAGGGAAGCTCTGATGAAATCGGCAAGAGCTGGGAGCGAGAGATTTTTCTCTAGCCGAAGGGTTCAAAAGCGGAGGAATACTTTGTGTACCCGCAAGGGGTATGCCGCATCCGTAAGCCAGCTTGCGCTGGCAACGGCTGCGCTATATTTCCCGCTTTTGAAGCCGCACGGATAGAGGAAAAGATCCGCTATCCAGCCGCAGACGATTTCATCAGAGTTTCCCCTAGGCAGTCACTTCGCCTGCCAGATTCTTTTGAAAAAGGGCTCCGATTTCCGTCTGGCTCATGCCCTGACCAATGGCCCACATAAGCTTGGTCATGGCGGCCTCGCTGGTCATGTCCCGACCCTGGATGACTCCCAGTTCCAGAAGCTTGTTGCCCACCTGGTAGACCTCCAGGTTTGCGCTGTCGTAGAGACATTGGGTGGTCACCACCACGCTGATGCCGTCCTCCACCGCCCGGCGGATGCCCCGCAGGCCTTTGTGGAGCACGTTTACCCCGCCCAGGCCGAAGGCCTCGATGACGATGCCCCGGTAGCCCATGGCAGCCAGCATTTCAAAAATCGAGGGATTCAGCCCCGGAGTCAGCTTCAGAAGAAACACATTCTGACTGATTTCCGGGCACAGCCGGGGTTCCCCGGTCTCCTTAGGCAGCACCTGAGAATCCACCACCAGGCCTAAGTTGCTGACCTGGGCGGCGTAGCGGGCATTGACGCTTTCAAAGGCGGAAAAGCCGGAGGCTCGCACCTTCACCGCCCGGCAGCCCAGCATTACCTTCCGGTCGAAGGCCAGGAACACGCCGGGATGACCGGCCGCCGCCATGGCAAAGGCCGTGCGCAGATTGTCCGGCCCGTCGGAAAGCATGTCCGCCAGGGGCAGCTGAGAGCCGGTGAATACCACGGGCAGGTCGATGCCCGGCAGCATGAAGGTCACGGCGGAGGCGGTATAGGCCATGGTGTCCGTACCGTGGGAAACCACAATTCCGTCGTATCCGACCCGTTCCTCGAAAATATGTCGGGCCAGCAGCTGCCATTCCTCCGGGCGGATATTGGAGGAGTCCAGGCAAATCACGTCCTGCACCCTGATATCGTAATAGGTGCGCAGCTGGTTCAGCTCCCGCTCCATCACGTCCGAACGCTGAGGCTCCAGGCCGTCCCCGCCGGGCAGGGAGGCAATGGTGCCGCCGGTGGTCAGCAGCAGGATTTTCTTCTTGGTGTCCATAGTCCGGCTCCTTCCTGGTTTATCTTTGTATTATAGCCGAAAGCCGGAAAAATAGCAAGAAAAATCCAAGAGATTCTTCCATACGGGCATGACATGCAGGTGTCCGGTCACTCTTATAGGGGACGATGCCCACATCGTCCCAAAAGCGAAAGACTATGCATATGTTCCAAGACTCCTAGAGACTTTCGGCGCTGGTTCCTCCGGAGGCAATGTTCTTGTCTCGGCAAGAACATTGAGAAGAAGCCGACTCAAGGGGCGCTGCCGAAAAGCCGCCCCCTTGAGAATCCCCCGGCCGCACCGCCGGAAGTGCATCAAAATATTTCGGATTGCTATAAAGGTATGGCGGCCACTGGCAATTGTTAGATTTTGATTCGCTGTGCGGAGCACCACCCCGGAAGGGAAGGCTTGGAGAACGGATTGTGACCGGAGGGAATCCTTGGAAAGGGCCACACCAGTCTGCGCTACATTAAGGTATGACTGCCACTGGCAGTCATTGTTATTTTAGATTCGCTGCGCGGAGCACCGCTGGTTCGCAATGACATGCGTAATACGAAGGTTCCCCTAGAAAAAGCAAAAAGCGGGCGGCCAATGGCCGCCCGCAGATTCCATTCAGATTTTGGAAAATCTACCCTACTTGCTGTCATCGTCGCTGACAACAGCCGTCCGCTCATCCACACGCTGAAGGGCATACTCCATGCTTTTCTCGCAGTCATCGGTAACCTTGTCCAGGAAATTTCCGTTATAGGCCTGGATGGTCTTCTCAATCCGCACCACCCGGCGATCAGAGTTTCCCACACACTCGGTCTCCCGGACGGTGTAGATGGGATACAGGGTGTAATCCGTCACCTTGGTGGTTCCGGTGTTGGCATCCTTGGTGATTTCCAGATCCAGAATCACGGAATAGTTGGTAGCGCCCCGGGAGGCGTCGCCGAAGAAGTCTCCCAGAGAGTAGGCAACCAGGGTTCCCGCGCTTTTGTTGTAATCAATGGACTGGAGGGTGTGGGGATGGGTGCCCAGAATCACGTCCACGCCGTTTTTCTGCATAAGGTTCACAATCTGCTCCTGGGTCTTGCTGATGTCGTCGTTGTACTCGCTGCCCCAGTGAAGCAGCGCAACGATCAGGTCAGGCTTCTCCGCCTCCATGCTCTTGAGGATGGAGGTGATTTTGTCCTTGGCAATCGTTTTGTACTCCGTGGCATAGTCTTCGTACAGAATGTTCACCAAGTCTTCGTTGCCCGCGGGCATACCCCGGCCTCCCAGGCCCTTGGTAAAGGCCACAAAGCCCACCTTGATTCCCTGGATTTCCGTCATGGTGTAGCCCTTGGACTGCTTGAACTCGCTGGAAGAGCCAAAGGCGCCCACCGGCTCAATGCCCGATTGGCGGATGGCGTTCAGGGTAGCGGTCAGGCCGTTCAGGCCGTTGTTGATAGCGCAGGAGTTTGCCATTTGCAGCAAATCCACACCGCAGCCCCGCAGTGCCGTCAGCAGCTCTGCCGGAGCGGAGGTTGTATTCGTGCCATAGGGCTCGCCGCAGACGTTGCCCTCAAAGTTCATCACCGTTAAATCGGCGTCACTGAGGAGGGCGGACACGTCCTTGAATACCGGGCTGAAATCATAGTTATTCACGGAAATACCCGCGTTCACCACTGCGTCGGTAACGTTCAGGTCACCGGTGGCCCGGATATGGATGGTGGTAATGGGGCTTTTCTGAGCGGGAGAAGTCTCCCGGGGAGCCTGGGTGGTGGGAACGGTCTGCACCACCGCCGGCGCTTCCCCGGCGTTCTTCTGCGTCAGCCGATAAATGCCGAAAGCGCACCCGGCAGCCACCAGCACCGCCAGCAGCACCGTCAGCCGGAGCCTGCGCACCTGAGCCTGCCGGCGTTTACGCTGGGCTTCCCGTCTTTGCCTTCGCTTGTCCATTGGATCGCCCTGCTGCGGCATGACATTCCCTCCCCCATCACGATGATTGTTTTATTATACTCGAATTTTTCTGATAAAACAAGGTCTATCCTATGAACATCCTTTGAATGTCCTGATTTTTGAAATATTCCCTTGTCTCGTCGGCATTGCGGAGAATCTCCGCTTTCAGTGCCTGCAAATCCGGAAATTTCCGCTCCGGACGGAGAAACCGATAGAATTCCAGCCGGATTTCCTTGCCATAGAGATCTCCCTGATAGTCCAGAATCCAGGGCTCCACGGTGATGCTGTGACCGTTTACCGTAGGCCGGGTACCGATGTTCGTCACTGCGGGATAGCTTTTGCCGTCCACGGTGCACAGGCACATGTAAACCCCGAATTTGGGAACCGCCAGCTCCCGGGGAAGCTCTAAGTTGGCGGTGGGAATGCCCAGGGTGCTGCCCAGGTGCCGCCCGTGCACCACGGTCCCGGTAAGAAGCTGGGGATGACCCAGAAATTTTACCGCCGTGGCCATGTCCCCGGACTCAATCTGGGAGCGGATATAGGTGCTGGAAATCCGCACGCCATTGAGGGTCTGTTCCGGCACGATTGCCCAGGCAAGGCCTGTCAGACGGCAATAGCCCGCCAGCCGCAGGGCATTGCCCGCCCCTCCCGCGCCGAACCGGAAATCCTCGCCGCAGACGAAGCCAACGGCCCCGTAATCCCGGCAAAGCATATCCAGAAAGTCCCGCCAGGGACAGCTGTGCATTTTCTCGTCAAAGGGCAGGGTCACCACGGTTTCCGCCCCGAAACCCTCCCGGAGAAGCCGCTCCCGGTCGGCCTGGGTGTTGATAAGCCGGGGCGCCTTCCCCAGCACCAGCGCATCCGGGTGAACGCCGAAGGTAATCACGCCGAACCGGCATCTGGCCTCCGCGGCCAGCTCCCGGCAGGCTTTCAGCAGGGCGGCGTGGCCGATGTGCACCCCGTCAAAAAAGCCCAGGGCGTAAATTGTCTTTTCTTTCATCCTGTTGTCCTATACCTGAAAAAAGCTCTTGATCGTTGACATAACGCTGCCGTCCACCTTGGCCAGCATGAGAAATTCCCCGCCCTGGCTGTAGGCCCGATAGGTTCCCGAAGCCAGGGAGACGGAGAAGGCGTTGCCGTTCCGGCACCGGGTCTCCTGATTGGCAGTCAGGGTCACTGCCGGGTAATTCCGGAACATGGTGTCCACACCCCGGAGATACTTTTCCGGTTCCTCGGTGTCCAGCAGGGTTTGCAGGGGCACCGCCTCATCGATGGTGTACTCCCCCGCCGCCACCCGGCGCAAGGATTCCATGCAGCCGCCGCAGCCCAATTTCTCCCCAATGTCCTTGCACAATGTACGGATATAGGTACCCTTGGAGCAGCGAACCCGAAGCCTCAGGGTGTTTTCTCCCCGCTCCACCAGGGTCAGCTCGTGAATGGTGATGGGTCTGGGCTGACGCTCCACGGTTTTTCCCTTCCGTGCCAGGTCGCAGAGCTTCTGGCCGTTCACCTTCAGGGCAGAATACATAGGCGGAACCTGCAAAATTTCTCCCCGGAAGGCTGCCAGAGTCTCCTGAAGCTGTTCTTCCGTGAAGGACACGTTTTCTTCCGTCAGGACGGTTCCCGTCATGTCCTCGGTGTCGGTGGTGATTCCGAAACGAAGCACCGTCTCATAGGTTTTTTCCGCGTGCTCGAAAAATTCCACAGCCCGGGTGGCTCTGCCCACGAACACAGGCAGCACCCCCGTGGCCATGGGATCAAGCGTCCCCCCGTGGCCGATCCGCCGGGTACCGAAGACCCGGCGAAGCCTTGCGGTCACGTCCTGGCTGGTCCAGCCCTGGGGCTTATCCACAATGACAATTCCGTCCATCAGGCAAGCTCCAGCATGGCCTTTTCCACCGCGGCGGTGGCTTCTTTCAGGGACATTTTCAGGCTGGCGCCCGCCGCCCCCTTATGGCCGCCGCCGCCGAAGGGCTCTGTGACCTTGGCGGCATCGTAGCCGGGGATAGCCCGGACGGAAATCTTCACGTCCCCCTCCTGGGTTTCCCGCAGGGTGGCCGCCACACACACGCCGGCGACGGTTCGGGGGAAGGAGGAAATGTTGTCCATATCGTCCTGGGTCACGCCGATGTCCTGCTCCACCTGCCGGGGGATGGCGCAGATGGCCATTTTGCCCTCAGCCAGCATGTGCATATGCTCCACGATCCAGCCCTGCATTTTCAGCTTTGCCAGGGTATTTGTTTCGAACAGCTCCTGGTTCAGCTCGTAAATCCGGGCACCGGCCTGGGCGCACCCGGCGGCGGTCAGGAAGGTGTGGGCGCAGGTATTGGCGTAGCGGAAGCAGCCGGTGTCCGTGGAGGTTCCCACATACACCGCCTCGGCAATCGCCTGGTCGGGCTGCACCCCCATTTCTCCCAGCACGTCCCAGATGATCTCCGCGCAGGCCGCACTGCGGGGATTCACCAGCTCCTGCTCCGTAAAGGAGGTTGCGCTGCCATGGTGGTCAATGCGAAGGGCAATGCCTCCCAGCAGGCACTGGAAGCGATCGGGAAGCATGCTGGGGGAGGCCACATCCACGCTGACGACGGTGTCCCCGGCCTCGGCCTGTTCTTTGGTCAGACCCTGGTGGAGCCAGCGGAACCGGTCGGAAATCTCGGGATTTTCCAGAATATGCGCGGTTTTTCCCAACTTCCGCAGCCCCCGGCAAAGAGCCGCGGCACAGCCCAGGGTGTCCCCGTCCGGCCGCCGGTGGGTCACGATGGCGTAGCGGTCGTGCTCCGCCAGAAAAGCGGCGGCTTCAGGTCTCGTCAGTTTCTTCATCGTGCTTTACCCCCAGAGAGTTGATGAGATTCAGCATTTTCGCGCCGTAGGTAATGGAATCATCCTCTTCCCAGACGATTTCCGGGGAATACCGCAGCCGCAGATTGCTGCCCAGCTGGCGGCGGAGGAACCCGGCGGCGGAGCGGAGCCCTGCCATGGCCTCCTTGGCCCGGTCGTTCTGAAGGAAGCTGACATAAACCTTGGTATAGCGCAGATCGGGGGTGGTTTCCACCCGGGTAATGGAGATCATAACATCCTGCACCCGGGGATCCTTCACCGTCCGCAGCAGGGCGGACAGCTCCTTCTGGATTTCTTCGTTGATGAGCAAAATTCGATTGGATGCCATGTTACATCCTCCTGTTTCTATGATAATTGCCGCGCCGCGGTTTTGCGGCGCGGCAAAAAAGGTTCCAAACGTTCCGGAATTTCTTATCTCTTGATTTCCTGCATGATATAGCACTCGAAGATATCGCCCTCGCGGATATCGTTGTACTTGGCTACGGTCATGCCGCACTCGAAGCCGGCGGTGACCTCCTTGGCAGCGTCCTTGAACCGCTGCAAAGAGCCGATCTCGCCTTCGTGCACCACAATGTTGTCCCGGAGCACCCGAACCAGGGAGTCTCTCGTGACCTTGCCGTCCTTGACCATGCAGCCGGCGACGGTGCCGATGGCGGAGACCTTGTAGGTCATGCGCACCTCGGCGTGGCCGATGACCACTTCCTCGTACTTGGGAGCCAGCATACCCTTCATGGCGGCCTCAATTTCGTCCACGGCATCGTAGATCACCCGGTAGAACCGCATATCCACGTTTGCCCGGTGGCCGGAGGCCTGGGCGGCGGCGTCGGGGCGAACGTTGAAGCCCACGATGATGGCGCCGGAGGTAGAGGCCAGCAGGATATCGCTTTCGTTGATGGCGCCGACACCCGCATGGATGACCCGAACCCGGACTTCCTCGTTGCTCAGCTTCTCCAAAGAGGCCTTCACCGCCTCGGCAGAGCCCTGAACGTCGGCCTTGACGATCAGCGGCAGCTCCTTCATTTCGCCCTCCTGCATCTTGGCGAAGAGGTTGTCGAGAGTCACCTTCTGCTGAAGCTTGGCAGCGGCGTCCTTCTGTGCCTGACGGCGCTGCTCCACCAGCTCCCGGGCCATCCGCTCGTCGGTGACGGCGTTGAACTCGTCGCCGGGGGTGGGCACGTCGGCAAGGCCGGTGATCTCCACAGGCACGGAGGGGCCGGCGGTCTTGACGGTACGACCCTTGTCGTTGGTCATCACCCGGACACGACCCACGGAGGTACCGGCAATGACGATATCGCCCTGATTCAGAGTGCCGTTCTGCACCAGAAGGGTGGCCACAGGGCCCCGGGTCTTATCCAGACGAGCCTCGATGACGGTGCCCTTGGCCCGGCGGTTGGGGTTGGCCTTCAGCTCCTGAACCTCGGCGGTGAGCAACACCATTTCCAGCAGCTCGTCCAGGCCCTGACCGGTCTTGGCGGAGATGGGCACGATGATGGTATCGCCGCCCCACTCCTCGGGCACCAGGTCATACTTGGTCAGCTGCTCCTTGATCTTATCGGGGTTGGCGGTAGGCTTATCCATCTTGTTGATGGCAACGATAATAGGCACATTCGCCGCCTTGGCGTGGTTGATGGACTCCACGGTCTGGGGCATGATGCCGTCGTCGGCGGCCACCACCAGAATGGCGATATCCGTGGACTTTGCGCCGCGGGCACGCATGGAGGTAAAGGCCGCATGGCCGGGGGTATCCAGGAAGGTAATCATCTGACCCTTCACATCCACGGTGTAAGCACCGATGTGCTGGGTAATGCCGCCGGCCTCCCCCGCGGTGACGGAGGTCTTCCGGATGGCATCCAGGGTAGAGGTCTTGCCGTGGTCAACGTGACCCATGACAACGACAACGGGGGCACGGTTCTGGAGCTCCTCGGCGGTGTCCACATGGTCGTCGATGATCTGCTCCTCGATGGTAACGGTGACTTCCTTCTCCACCTTGCAGCCCATTTCGGTAGCCACAAATTCGGCGGTGTCGAAGTCGATGGCCTGGTTGATACCGGCCATGACCCCGTTCTTCATCAGGCACTTGATGACTTCGCCCGCGGTCTTCTTCATCCGGGAGGCCAGCTCGCCAACGGTGATCTCGTCGGGGATCTTAACGGTCAGGGGAGCCTTCCGAGCCACCTCCATCTGGAGACGGCGCATCTTCTCCTGCTCCTCGTTGCGGCTCTTGCTGCCCCGGAAGGAGCCCTTCTGCTGCTTGTTCTGCTGCTTGCCCTTGCCGCCGCCGATGCGCTGCTTGCCGCCCTGGTAGTTCTGAACCCGCTCGGAGACCAGGTTATCCACATCGGCGAACCGGTTGGAATTGACCTGCACCGCGGAGGTATCCACCACCCGGCGCTCCCGCTTGCGCTCCGGCTCCTTGGGCTTGTCGGCCTTGGGTGCCGCCTGCTGGGCAGGGGCAGGCTGAGGCTTGGGGGCATTCTGGGGGCGGGCGTTGTTGTTATTGTTGTTATTATTGTTGGCCTTTGCCTGGGGCTTGGGAGCCTCCTTCTGAGGCTCGGCCTTCGGCTCCTGCTTGGGGGCGGTGGGCTTCACGGCAAACACCTGCTCCAGAGAGCTGATCTGGTGGTTCTGGGTCATGTACTCGAACACCATATTCAGCTGGCTGTCCTCCAACGCCTGGGTATAGGACTTGGGCTTCTCCCCGAATTTTCCGATAATCTCCGACATTTCCTTGGGGGTCATACCGAAATCCGCGGCGACCTCCTTAACACGATACTTAACAAAGCTCATTCTATAAAAGCACCTCCATGATTGGATACGCAAACGGGGCACTCAGCCTTCCGGCTGTCTTCCCGCAAACCTACTTCTTTCCCTTTTTCAGGTTCCGCTGATGGGCCTTGGCCTCGGCCTGACGCTTCTTGGCCTTGGCAGCCTTCCCGGTGAGCACCTCCAGCGCCTGAGCCGTTTCCGGCTTGGGGGGCAAAGCCTTTACCAGCGCCAGCGCCAGCTGCACGTCCGTAATGGCGGCAATGGCCAGGCTGGTTCTGCCGACGGCAAAGCCCATCTCGTCCTTGTTCACATCCAGCCGGACGCACTGCTGCTCCGTACCGGCGGCGTAGGACTTGGCTCGGCGCCAGGTGTGGTCGGAGGCATCCGAAGCAACCAGAATCACATAGGCCTTGCCCGCCCGGGCGATGGCCCCTACCGGCTCCTCGCCCAGCTCCGCCAGGCCGCCCTTGCGCGCCAGGGACAGATATCCCAGAGCCTTACTGCTGTTTTCCACCGGCGGCCTCCATTTCCTTCTCAAGCCGGTGGTACACATCCTCGGGGATGGTGACCTCCAGGCTTCTGTCCAGGGCCTTGGAGCGCAAGGCCTTCTTCAGGCACTCCGGATCCGGGCACAGATAGGCCCCCCGGCCGTTCATTTTTCCGCCGAAGTCCAGGCTCACGGCCCCCTCGGGGGTGCGAACCACCCGAATCAGCTCCCGCTTAGGCTTCCGTTCCCGGCAGCCCATACATTGCCGCTGGGGAATCTTTTTCTGCATTTGGACTACCTCCCGGATTTCTTAGACTTCCTCAGTCTCCTGGGGTTCCTGAGCCTCTGCCGCAGGCTCGGCCTTTTCAGGCTTCTCCAGCTCCTCAGGCTCTGCCTGAGAGGCGGGCTTGATGTCGATCTTGTAGCCGGTGAGCCGGGCTGCCAGCCGGGCATTCTGCCCTTCCTTGCCGATTGCAAGGGACAGCTGATCGTCGGGGACGATGCACCGGCAGGCCTTCTGACCGGGAATCAGGGTCACGGAAATCACGTCCGCGGGGCTCAGAGCCGCCCGGACATACTCGCAGGGATCCTCGCTCCAAACCACGATGTCGATTTTCTCGCCGCCCAGCTCTTCCACCACGGCGCCCACACGGCCGCCCCGGGGGCCTACGCAGGCGCCCACGGGATCCACGCCCTCCATGGTGGCCCGGACGGCCATCTTGGAGCGGGAACCGGCCTCTCTGGCGATGTTGCGGATCTCCACCTGACCGTCGGCGATTTCGGGGGTCTCCAGCTCGAACAGACGGCGCACCAGGTTGGGATGGGTCCGGGACACATGAATCAGGGGGCCCCGGTTGGCCTTATGAACCTCCAGAACGTAGACCCGAATCAGGTCGCCCTCCTTGTGCTTCTCTCCGGGAATCTGCTCGGAGGCACGGAGCACGGCGTCGTAGGCCTCGCTGCCCTGGCCCACCCGGATGAACATATCTCCGGTGGCAGGGTCAATCCGCAGGACGGTGCCGGTGAGCAGCTCCTGAGCCTTGGAGGAATAGGATTCATACATCACGCCCCGCTCGGCTTCCCGGATGCCCTGGATGACCACCTGCTTGGCGGTCTGGGCGGCAATCCGTCCGAACTTGGCGATATCCACGGGGATGGCAACGGTGTCGCCCACATTCACATTGGGGTTGGCCTTCCGAGCCACGTCCAGAGGAATTTCCAGAGCCAGGTCGGTCAGCTCATCGACCACGGTCTTGACCTGATACATGCTCAGGCCTTCCTCGCTCAGGTTCACCACCACGTTCTCCGCGGGCACGTCCCGGTGATCCTCCCGATCCTTCCGGTACGCGTTGGTCAGAGCCTGCTTCAGCCGCTCCACCATATAATCCACAGGGATTCCCTTCAGCTTCTCCAGCTCCCGCAGGGAAGCGAAAATCTCCGCGCCGATGTCCACCTTGGGTGCTTCGGCCTGCTTCTTGGCTGTCTTTCTTGCCATGTTCGTGCCTCCTTAGAATTCCACGCGAAGCCGCACCTGGGCGACCTCGGATTTTTCAAATGTAATGGTTTCTTTGCCCGCTTCCACGGTGAGCTTTCCCTCGTTGTATTCCTTCAGAACGCAGGGAATTTCCTTCAGGCCGTTCCGGGGCCGGTAGAGTTTGACGGTAATGGGACTGCCCAGGAAACGCGCAAAATCCCCGGGGCGCTTCAGAACCCGCTCCAGACCGGCGGAGCAGACCTCAAAATGATAGGACGTGGGGATGGGGTCCTTCTCGTCCAGAATGGGATCCATGGCCCGGGACACGGCCTCGCAGTCGTTAATGTCCACGCCGCCTTCCTTATCCAGATACAGCCGCAGGAAATACTCGCTGCCCTCCCGGACATACTCCACGTCCCACAGCTCACAGCCCTGCTCCTCCACAATGGGGCGGGCAAACTCCGCCACCAGCTCGGTCACTTTCATGGATCTCCTCCTTTTTCGTCAATGCTAAGAAGAAAGAGAGGCGCTTGCGCCTCTCTTTCCTACCTACATTCTACCTTTTAACATGGGTATTATACCACCGTTTCGGCGGTATTGCAAGGGGTTTTCCCCGGAAAATGGGACAATATTTTTCGCCTGTCCCGGCAAAAATCCCACAATCTGCCGAAAAGCGCCCTTTCCCCTTTCGGAAAGCGCCCGGAGAACCTGTAGGGGCGGCCATTGGCCGCCCGCCTTTCCCCGGGCATCTATCAAAGGAAACGGGCGGCCAATGGCCGCCCCTACAATCTGTTTCACAGAATTTGCGCTTTCCTTCAGGCCTTTACGGCTCCGGGCTTCTTGCCGCCCAGGTACTGCATCGCAAACACGATACCTACCAGCAGGATACCGCCCACGTCGGTGACCGTGCCGGGGAAAATGAGCATCAGACCTCCCGCGCAGCAAATCAGCCGCTGATACCAGGACATATGGGTATACAGATATCCCTCCAGAGAAGCGGATACGGCGAAAATACCGATGAAGGCGGTAATGCTGATGCTGATGACTCCCCAGAGGTTGGTATCCACAAACAGCAGCGCCGGATTCAGGGCAAATACATAGGGCACGATAAAGGCGGCAACCGCCAGCTTGGTAGCCGTGATGGCGGTCTTCATAGGGCTGGCCTGGGCAATAGCCGCGCCGGCATAGGCTGCCAGCGCCACCGGAGGCGTCAGGTCGGCCACAATGCCGAAGTAGAACACGAAGAAGTGGGCGGCAATGGTGGGCACACCCATCCGGATGAGAATGGGGGCGCAGGTAGCCGCCATGATGCAGTAGGTGGCCGTGGTGGGCACGCCCATGCCCAGAACGATGCAGCAGACCATGGTCAAAACCAGGGCAATGAACACCTGATCTCCCGCCAGCACCACAATGCCGTTAATGAGCATATTTGCAAGGCCCGTCATGGTGATGGTGCCCGCAATGATGCCGGCGATTCCGCAGGCGGCAGCCACGGTGATGGTGCCCTGACCGCCGGCAGCCAATGCCTCCAGCAGACGCTTGGGGGTAATCCGGTTGTCCTTGTCGAACATGGACACGGCGATGGCAGCCACAATGGCAATGGCGGCGGCGTACTGAATGCTCCGGGTGCTGGTACTTACCAGGTATACCAGCAGAACCAGAGGCAGCAGCAGGTAAACCTTTTTCAGCAGAGGACGCAGCTTGGGCAGTTCCTCCCGGCTCAGACCCCGCAGGCCCAGCTTCTTGGCCTCCAGGTGCACCGCCACGAAGATACCCGCGAAGTACAGCACGGCGGGCAGAATCGCTTTCAGGGCAATCTGACTGTAGGGAATCTGCACATAGTCCGCCATCAGGAAGGCGGCGGCGCCCATGATGGGGGGCATGATCTGACCGCCGGTGGAAGCGGAGGCTTCCGCGGCAGCGGCAAATTCCGGGTCATAGCCCGTCCGCTTCATCAGCGGAATGGTCACAGAGCCGGAGCCGACGGTGTTTGCGACCGAGGAGCCGGATACCATGCCCTCCAGCGCGCTGGCTACCACCGCCACCTTCGCCGGGCCGCCGGGCAGACTGCCCAGCAGAGAATTTGCCACGTTGATGAAGAAATCCGCAATGCCCGTGCGCTCCAGGAACGCGCCGAAGATGATGAACACCACGATGAACTTGGAGCAGACGTTAATGGGGGTGGAGAGAATGCCCTCCTTGCTGTAGAACAGGTAGCGGATAATGTACTTGACCTTTCCCCAGATGGTGGGGTTGGCAAGACCGGCGGTAAAGGCGTAAATCAGGAAGCAGGCCGCCACAATCAGAATGGGCAGGCCCACGCTTCTGCGGCAGACCTCCGCCAGCGCCAGCACGCCCAGAATGCCGATGACGATCTGGACATCGGAGAACTTGGTGCCCTGCTGGATAATGGTCTTGGCGTTGAAGGCAAAATACAAAAACGCGCCGGTGCCCACAATCATAATCACCCAGTCGTACCAGGGAATGTGATTGACCCGCTGGTGGCTCTTCCTGGCCGGGAATACCAGGATGCCGATAAACACGATCCAGGCCACAAAGGTGGTCAGCCGCAGCTCCTCCAGCCAGCTGGCGAACAGGGTCACATACAGGCAGAACAGGGAAAACAGCGCCAGCACGCAGTTCACCGCGAACCTGGGCTTTCCCTCCCAGAGGCGGACGTTGGATTCCTGGTCATATTTTTTCATGACCGTTTCCAGATCCATCGGCTCCTCCGGCATTGTTTTTTTCTTAAAAAATCCCATTTCTCTTCCTCCTTGACCGTATGACCCGCGCTGCCAGGCCGCGTCACACGGCGGTAAGTTTGCTTTTGCAGAATCCAGGAAATACTCCTGCCAATCGGGTATTTCCTGAATCCTGCACTCTACTTATACTTATAATTGCGGAACTGGCTGCGGCGAATGCCTCGCCGCAGCCAATATGTCGCTTGGATTTACTGCGCCTCGACGGTAACGCCCTTTTCGGTGTAGTACTTGGCGGCACCGGCGTGGAAGGGAGCGGTCATGCCGGTGGTGGCATTCTCAATGCTCAGCTCCTTGCCCTTGCCGTTTTCCGCGGCGATAGCGTCCACGTTTTCAAAGATGGCCTTGGTCAGGTTGTAAACATCCTCATCCTTGGCATCCTTGGACACGATCAGGGTTGCCTTGACGGTGACGGTGGACACATCGGAATCCTGACCCTTGTAGGTACCGGCGGGAACGGTATAAGCGGTATAGAAGGGGTTATTTGCCATCAGCTTGTCGGCAATCTCGCCGTCAATGGGCACGATATAAGCGTCATTGGTGGTGCACAGCTCGGTGATGGCGGCAGTGGGTGCGCCGGCCACGATGAAGGCCGCATCGATCTTGCCGTCCTTCAGGCCGTCCGCGCTGTCGGCGAAGCTCAGGTACTGGGGCTTGATGTCATCCTCGGTCAGACCGGCGGCACTCAGCACGTCCATGGCGTTGAAGTACACGCCGGAGCTGGGCGCACCGATGGAAACGTTCTTGCCCTTCAGATCCGCGGCGGACTTGATGGTGGGATCCATGGTAATCAGCTGCACCTGCTCGGCGTACAGACCGCCTACCACCCGGAAGTCCTGGATGGGCGCGCCGTCAAAGGAACGGATGCCCTGCCAGGCGTAGGCCATCACGTCGGACTGGACGGTGCCCAGCTGGTAATCGCCGGAGGCGATGGATTCAATATTGGCCTTGGAGCCGTCGGTGGAAACCACATTCACATCGATTCCGGCCTTATTCTTGATGTACTGACCCAGCACGCCGCCAAAGGCGTAGTAGGTGCCGGCCGTGCCGCCGGTGCCCATGGTCATTTTCGTTGCGGAGCCGGAGCCGCCGCAGCCTGCCAGAAGAGAAACTGCCATAACCGCTGCCATTGCGATGGAAAGCATCTTCTTCATTTTCATTTTTCGTTTCCTCCTTATTTTCTCATCTTCCCGCCTTGGAGTGGGATAGGCTCCATTATACCATCGTTTTGCAATATTGCAAGTGTAAAATTGCAGAAGGCTCCGGATATCCCCGGTCAAAACCGGGTTATTCCGTTTATTCATGCGATTGATTCATCGAAAAAATGCAAAATCAAGGGATTTTCCAGGCAGAACGGCACTCCCATTTGTGCAATATTGCCAGCAGCCGCAGCCATGGGTAGCCCCCTTTGGTGTAATCCTCCAAAATGTTCCCCCTGGGCGGAGGAACGTATGCCGCCGGTGCATTTTCCGCAAAAAGAAATCGGCGTCCTGACAGAAACCCGCCAGGACGCCCAACAGGATTATTATACCATCGGCTCTCGATTCCGTCAATCTTTATCTCCTGTAAAATCTTCTTTTCTCCGGTTTGCACGGAAAACCGCTAACTTTTTTAGATAAGATTCCATCTTGCGTTTTCCAAAATCCCATGCTATTATCTAGGTACAAAGAGGTGATACCAATGATCTAGTTCACCCCTGGATTTCCTGAAACAGGAAATCCTCAGGACGCCTCTCCCCTTTTCTTCCGATGACATACATTTCTCAGGAATCACAAACCAGGAATTGAAACGGAAGCAATTCAAAAAGCAATCGGAGAGAGCGTTCCAATCTAAGAAAGGGAGGTTAACCAATGATTGACCCCTACTGTTCCATGAAATAACCCCCGGCAGCCGCAGGAACCGCTGTCCGGGGGTTATTTCTTTTCTTTCGGAGAATTTCCACCTGCTTTATCTCATGAAAAGCATGGGGTATTTTTTCTGCTTTTCGGTCAGATTTCACCAAAAGCACCGTTTTTCCTTTTTTCCCTTGAGAAATTTCCCGGCAAGAGGTATAATGCACTCATTATTGTAGAAAAGGAAGTTAACTCTATGGAAAAATGGAAAAAATTCTGTCAGCGCAAGGATGTGATCTTCACCCTCCAGCGTTACGGCATTGACGCTCTGGGCGCCATGGCGCAGGGTCTGTTCTGCACGCTGCTGGTAGGCACGATCCTCAATACCATCGGCACCCAATTCGGCATTGCCTTCCTGCAAGACGCCATCGTCTCCATCGGCAAGGGGGAAGGTGCCGTCAGCTACACCATCGGCGGCCTGTGCTCTGCCATGGTGGGGCCGGGCATCGCGGTGGCCATCGGCTTCGCCCTGCACTGCCCGTCTTTGGTGCTGTTCTCCCTGATTCCCGTGGGCTTTGCCGCCAACGCCATGGGCGGTGCCGGCGGCCCTCTGTCCGTGTATTTCGTAGCCATCGTGGCCGCGGAGTGCGGCAAGCTGGTGTCCAAGGAGACCAAAATTGACATTCTGGTCACCCCCATCGTCACCGTTATTGTCGGCATTCTGGTGGCCGACCTGGTAGCCGCTCCCATCGGCGCGGCGGCCGCTTCCGTGGGCACCTTCGTCCGCTGGGCCACGGTGCTTCAGCCCTTCTTCATGGGCATCTTGGTCAGCGTGGTCATCGGCGTTGCCCTGACCCTGCCCATTTCCTCCGCCGCCATCTGCGCGGCTCTGAGCCTGACGGGTCTGGCCGGCGGCGCGGCGGTGGCCGGCTGCTGCGCCCAGATGGTGGGCTTCGCCGTTATGAGCTTCCGGGAAAACCGCTGGGGCGGGTTGGTTGCCCAGGGCGTGGGCACCAGTATGCTCCAGATGCCCAACATCGTGAAAAACCCCAAGATCTGGATTCCCCCCACGCTGGCTTCCGCCATCACCGGTCCTCTGGCAACGTGCCTATTCAAGCTGGAGATGAACGGTGCCGCCGTGTCCTCCGGCATGGGCACCTGCGGCTTTGTGGGGCAGATCGGCGTGTACACCGGCTGGCTCAGCGACATTGCCAGCGGTGCCAAGGCCGCCATCACCCCCATGGACTGGGTCGGACTGGTTCTCATCTGCTTCGTCCTGCCCGCAGTGCTCAGCTGGTTCTTCTGCGAGGTTTTGCGGAAGAAAGGCTGGATTGGGGAGAACGATCTGAAGCTGGATTTGTAAAACGACGCCGGTGCGAAGCGGCTGCTTCGCACCGGCGTTTTTTCACAGGCAAACATGGTACAGGACGACAAACCGGAAGTTCCTCACTTCTTCATCTTAGGAGCAATAAGCAGCACTACTGTCACAAGAAAATATACACCATACAGTAACCAAGTAATTGTATTGTTCCAAGGGAAACTCTTTTCTGGATGGTTCAATGCAAACATTATAAATACAATAGCTATAATTAACATTATCACACCGATAATCCTTGATATACTCTTTTTCATGAAAAGCACCTCATCATCAAATTTGAATTTTCTTATGCTCCTGTTCTATTTTACAACCACAGTGTGGACAATATTCTTCACTATTTATAGGTACAACCCTTAATGATTTGCCACAGAATGGACATTGATTTTTGATTACAATTATGATTAACCTATTATAAGTTATGCCACTTCAATTTTTGCAAATATCATTCAATCTGCAATACATGAAATTAAAATAACTATTCCTAAAAATGCAGGTACTCCTGCAAATTGTTCTAAATAATTTGAATGAATTCAATATTATGCTTTTTTCTCCTTAAATGGCTTCAGAAAGATCACCCATCCAAAGATCAGCAGATTCATTACCAGTGCAACAGGAATATCTCCCCAGTGGATTTGCTGATTCTGAAGTACATCCGCAGAGTACGTTCCTGAAAA
>OIZP01000355.1_pt1 | contig 29432 bp, 21 predicted proteins | sample 1588531 | NCBI WGS metagenome assembly OIZP01 (sample SAMN03283283) | human gut metagenome | biome: human-associated habitat; material: feces | host: Homo sapiens | place: Peru | collected 2012
GTGGTCATAACGGGGCGCACTCGAAATGCGTTAGCCCTCCGGGGCACGTGGGTTCAAATCCCACCGTCTCCGCGCATAAAAAAGCCGATAACCTGTGAAAACAGGCTATCGGCTTTTGGATTTTAGAAAAATGTGTGTGTTCCCATTTGATTTTCTCAGAAAAATGTGTTACGCCTCCCGCAGTATCTGCATGATCGTATCATAATGCTCCGGATCATGCGGGAAGGTGCAGCCTGAGCAGTCCTTGATCCGTCTGCCGTTCTTCTCGAAATACCTGGGATTCCCGGGGCAGTGCTCCAGGCGGTACATCGGACAGTAGCAGAACAGGCAGTTGAACTCCGTAAGGCCCTTATGACAGGGGAAATATTTACAATCTTTATTCTCAAAAAAACGATATGAATTTTCCATGCTAATATCGACATCCTCCCATTGATTACAAATTTTGTGCCATTGGCACGAATTTGCGTGTGAAACTTAGAACTTCTTCACGAAAGAGCCCTTGCTCTGAGTGATTAGAAGTTCTTTTCACACTTCACACTACACTTCTTCCGCCATACACATTCCGTGGGCAATATTTTGCGCCCGCAGCTGATCCTCCAGCTGGTTCAGGGCGTCATCCTCATCCTCCGCAAACACTACCGCCTGATAGACCTCTTCCGCGCCCTCCGGCGCCAGCGCCGTCACTTCATACATCTGCATGGCAGTTCCCTCTTTCTTTTTAATTTCTTCTTAGATATAACACGCCCGTTCTGTTATGCCAGAACACTGCACCGTGTCTCGATCAAGCGGTCAAATCGTTGTTTCATCTCTTCCGGTAACAAAGACTCTCCATTCATTTTTTGATAAACGTCTTTCATGGATACCAGTTTTCCTATCATCTTTTCTGCGGAATTACGTGCTATGCCGCATTTTTCTGCAAAAATATAGAAATCCTTTTTTCTAAGGTTCATCTTCTTCCCATTGAGAGTTAACGCAAGTTCCTCTTCATCCTCAGGCATAATCAGATTCACCGGAAGCATATCATACGCTGGTGAAAGCGCATACTCTCCGCTTCCCTCCTGTGTCTCCAACAGGGAAAAATTTTTCAAATGCATATCGGAATTTCCGATCAGGAATGAAAACACGATTCGTAAAAACAATTCTGTTCTGTCCAGTCCCACCCTTGTTGAATAGCGTTCTACGATCCTTTCACATCTTTCATAAGAGCCTCTGTACTTGTCTTCGGTCAGCCTCAGATCCAACTGGCAGAAATCTTCCATTGCCAGCATCCTGACACTGTCTTTTTCAAACACTCTATCAATCCTTTTCGTGATATAAGCAAATCCATCCTGTAGCTGCAACAGCGCATGTGGTACCGTAACAATCCCGGACGCATCTGCCATGCACATTACCAGGTGTTCCGCCTCCGGCAACGCTCTGAATTCCGGAACCTGCGGTTTCAAAATATATCCCGTCGGATAGTTTACCAAAGTTAGCCTCGTTTTCTTCTTATCCGAGAACAGTTGCAATGACATTTTCCGCTGCACTCCGGGAACTGTATATCCACGGTTTACCGTTTCATTTGCCAGTTCTTTCAATTTTTCTTCATCCAGATCCAGCTCCGGTATCCTGTCACTTCCAAAAAAATGTCTGACACAGCTTTTATGCCATCCCCGCTTCTCATCTTCTACCGTCTGCAGTTTTTTCCAGCAGCACAGACAATTCATTGCTTCTTCTCCCTTATACTGACATTGCCGATTGCGTCCCGGCAAGCTACCGCCAACAGTCCAAAACGATCTTTCACATCAATCTTCCAGTTTCTGCTTACCACACCCAGAAGCCATCCCTCCGGAATCAGACCGTCAAAAAAAGAAAACAACGTTTTCGACTGGTATGGTTCCTGTCGGATCGGCATTGTAAGAGATACCGCACTGGCATCTTCTCTTTTTCTGTATTCTTCATCATAGGAAAAAAGATAGCCTTCATCTGTCTCGGAAAGTTCTCCAGCATACACATTCCGGATATATACCTGAACACTTCTGAATATTTCCATAATATTCTTACCCTCTTTCCTTTCTGCCCGGCACAGCTTCCATGTCGAACATCGCCAATGCGATATTTACTTTATCCATCCGCACGGTCTCTTTCCCCTGTTCCAGATCTCTGACAAAGCGAAGCCCCAATCCCGAACGCATTGCAAAATCTTCCTGTGTCAGTCCGGCTGCTTTTCTATTTTCTTTTATAAATTCAGCAATTTTATTCATTATTTTATCCATCCTAATCACCATCAATTATATACCCGTTCGGGTATATTTTCAAGTTTTTTCATTATTTTTATACCCGATAAGGTATATTTTATCCATTCCTTTTTAAATTATACCTTATCGGGTATAATTTATATTTTTGCAAGCGAAAAGCGCCACTCCGGGGAAGAGTGCCGCTTTTCAGGAGAGATTTATGTATTGAATGTTGCTGGCGAAATATTAACCCTTGACACTTCCCATTGCCACGCCCTGGACAATGAACTTGGAAAGGATCAGGTATACTACGATAACGGGGAAGATGGAGAATGCGATGGTCACATACACCTGACCCATATCGAACTTCAGGAAGTCTGCGGAACGCAGCTGAGCGATCAGGATAGGTAATGTCTTCATCTTGTCGTTATGCAGGATCAGTGCCGGTGTGAAGTAATTATTCCAGCTGCTTACAAATGTGAAGATCGCCTGTACTGCGATGGCGGGCTTCATCAGAGGAAGCACGATGGTATTGAAAGTACGGAACTCACCGGAACCGTCGATTCTCGCTGCCTCTACCAGAGACAGGGGCAATGCACTCTCCATGTACTGCTTCATATAGAAGAAAGTAACAGGAGCTGCTACTGCAGGAACAATCAGAGGAATGAAATTATCTTCCAGCTTCATGTCAGATACTAACTGCAGGAAACCAAGTGCGGTAACCTGTGTAGGGATTGTCATGACTGCCATGATGAAAGTGAACATAAACTTTTTGATCTTAAAGTCATATACATGAATCGCATATGCGGTCATGGTGGAGAAGTAGGTACAGAGTACTGCGCTGCACAATGCTACAAACAAGCTGTTGAACATGCCTCTTACGATGGGTAATGTTCCTGCCATAACTCCCTGCCAGTTTTTCAACAGATATGTGCTGGGAATCGGGGTAAAACCTTTGGTCAGTTCTCCGTGGGATCTGGTTGCGTTTACAAACAGCACATAGAACCAGAACAGACACAGGAAGCTTACCAGTATCAATACTACATATGCAAGAATTCTTCTGGCATGGATACCCATACCTTTTTTTGTTTCGTTTGTTTCGATACTTAACATGTCTGCCACCTCCTATCAATCTTTCTTATTGGAGAACTTGAATACAACGAGACTCAGGAGGCCTGTGATAATAAACAGGATCACGGAGAGTGCACCGCCCATACCATAGTTCTTACTGAACAGATGCTTGTTCAGATACATGATCAGAGTCATGGTAGATCTCATAGGATCACCGGTACCGTTGGTCAGGATCTGAGGTACATCGAACATCTGTAAACCACCAATCAGGGAAGTGATCATTACATAGATCAGAATCGGTCGAAGCAGAGGTAATGTAATCTTAAAGAATACCTGTGTAGAGGTTGCGCCATCTACTTCTGCTGCCTCGAAAAGGGATGTATCAATACCCATCATACCAGCCATCAGGAGAATGGTGGTATTACCGAACCACATCAGGAAGTTCATAAATGCTACCAGGGATCTGGTACTCCATTCGTTGGAGAGGAACTTATAGGGTTCGCTGATCCATCCAAGCTGCATCATGATCTCATTGATCGGTCCGCCCTCAGAGAACAATGTGAAGAACAACATTGCAAATGCTGCTGCCATGATCAGGTTCGGCAGGTAAATAACCGTTTTGAAGAATCTCTGTCCTTTTAATCTGAGGCTGGGATCCGAGAACCATGCGCCCAGTACCAGGGATACAATGATCTGCGGAATAAATCCCATGATCCACATGATCAATGTGTTCTCGGTATAAATCCAGATATCAGGATTTTTGAAAATTGTAATAAAGTTCTGTAATCCGACAAAGTTGGGACCGATCTGTGTCAGTCCGGAACGGTAGTTCTCAAAAAAGCTGTAATAGAATGTTCTGAAAAGCGGAACCAGCTGAAATACCAGATAGACTACAATGAAGGGGATCAGGAAGATATAACCCCATTTATTATAGCTTACCACCTTTCCGCGCTTTACCTTTGCCATAAATCATTCCTCCCTTTTGTTGCCATGCTTACCGCATGGATTGTCGTGCCATTTTGGTTTTCCGATAAGGCTCGCAGCAGGTCTCTTACTTGCAATTATTTTACATATAAAAAAGCTTCTGCCAGCCTTCTCTTTTTCTTATTTTCCTTGTTTTCCCATTTTTTGAGAGAAAAACCGTACCCACCTGACCAACCAGGCAGGTACGGCTCTCAATTACTTATTTTCAGCCAACTGCTTATCTAATTCAGATTAGTGAGTAAGCTCAGGATACTTCTCTTCTACTGCTTTGTAGAACAGATCCAGTGCGCCGTCCAGATCGGTCTTGCCTTCGAAGTAGTTCTTCATAGCATTCTGGAAGCTCTCGTTACATCCCTGATCGTAAGCGGACAGATTGCTCAGATCAATCTTCTCAGCACCTGCACAATACATAGCCAGAGGGTTCTGACCGCCCAGTACTTTGCTGGAGTAAGAGGTATCTGCTGCCATAGCTTCCATTGCAGGTACGTTGTTTACGAAATCATTATCATCTTTAACGATGTCGGTCATGATATCGGTATCGGTGGTCATCTTCAGGATGATGTCCTTAACAAGGCTCGCATTGTCAGTGCCCTGTGCTGCACATGCCCAAGTACCGCCCCAGAAGAAGCCCTGAGGTCCTTCGGTAGCGCCCCACTTACCGGCGTTAGCGATAGATCCATCAGTATCTGCTGCCATAGAGAAGTCTACGAACCAAGCGGGTCCAAAGTAGCAGAATACCTTGCCATCGGGATAGAAGCCTTTGCTCCAGTCATCAGACCACAGATCGTAAGTATTGGTTTCCTTAGCGTCAACCATCTTCTTGGAGTCCTCAACCCACTTCATGATGTTATCATCAACTACGATCTTGCCATCCTGTACCCACTTGCCGGATACGTTGTTGGAGTATACACGATAAGTATCGTTAGCGGAAGAGGTCATGAAGTAACCTGCTTTTTTCATCTTCTCAGCAGTTGCGGTGAAGGTATCCCAGTCAGCTACTGCCTTCTGAACTTCTGCGGGATCATCGGATCCAAGTACTTCCTTAGCTACATCACGGCTGTAAATCAGAACACCGGGGCAGCCCTGCCATGAAACACCCTTCAGAACGCCGTTGGAATCGGTAACGATATCCTTGGTGTACTGATACTGGTTAGCCAGATCTGCATCGGTAATACCCAGATCGGAAATAGGCATTGTGTAATCGGTATCTACATATTTCAGAGCGTAGTCAGCCTCGATCAGGAACATATCGATCTTGTCATCAGCTGCTGCATCAGCCTGCTTTAACAGGTTAGCATCCAGGTTGTTCTGGTAAGCGTTGTCATTACTGGGGGTAATGTTCCACTTAACAGTTACATCACCGATCTTACCGGTGGTACCGTCAACCTCTTCATATCCGGGATAGTGAGCGATCAGACGGCTCTTGAACTCTTCGTTCCAAGCGTAGATGTTGAGGACTTTTCCTTCCTCAGCTGCAGGCTCAGCTGCTACCTCGGTAGAAGCTGCTGCTTCGGTGGATGCTGCGGGTGCTGCCTCACTGGAAGCTGCTGCCGGAGCATCGTTGCTGCTGCCACAGCCTACCAGCATGCTGGCAAGCATAGCGGTTGTAAGTAAAGCACTAAGTACTTTTTTCTTCATGTTTGTTTCCTCCCATTTTTTGTTGAATGTTTGTTGTAAGTGCTTGTTGCATTTATATTCATATGGTTGCGGTTGCGGCGCTTCCATATAAATGCCTGATTATTTGTCTGTCGGAATCTGTGCTACCGACTTGCCTTCCACTACCTTCCCGGGTACTATGACCTGTTCGATAATGGTGGTCTTGGGTCTCTCTATGAGGCTGATCAGTTCTCTGGCTGCCAGACAGCCGATCTGTTCGGTATCCTGTTGGACTGTGGTCAGCTTGGGCTCCAGTTGTCTTGCGAACTGAATTCCATCGTATCCTGCCACCGAGATGTCTTCGGGAATCCGTAGTCCCCTCTCCCTGATAGCATTGATGCCTCCGAAAGAAGCGAAGTCATCCGGATAAATAATACATGTCGGCGGGTCCGGAAGATCCAGTAATTCGTTAGTCACACGATAAGTCGTGATCGTATCTCTGTAAGCTGCTTCCCTGATGTACTCATCGGGAATCTGTAGCCCCAGTCGTTCTGCCGTCCGGTAGAAGCTGGATAACCGTCCTGAGGTAACTGCTGACATCGCGCCATGGATATAGGCAATTTTCCTATGTCCTCTACTATATATGTATTCCAGCAGTTCTTTCATACCTGTCACATTGTCCGACATGATCGCGATACGGTTATTAAACAGATAGTCAATAGTAACTACCGGGATGGAACTCTGTACTAATTCGATGACTTCAGGATCTGCGAAATCGATACAGGCGAGCACCACTCCATCAAAGCCTCTGTACCTGCTATGTTCCAGATAGGACATCCGATCCGGACGATTCTTGCAGCTGTTAATAAATGTAATGTCGTAACCGCTCTTCTCTGCTGTCCTTTTGAAGCTGTCCAGTACACTGGAAAAGTAATCATGGGTCAGACCGCTTTGTGCTTCATCTACGAAGAGGACTCCGATTCCGTAAGTTCTGTTCGTCTTCAGTGCTCTGGCGGAAAGGTTCGGGGAATATCCCATCTCCTTGGCTACCCGTCTGATATTTGCTTTGGTTTCTTCTCCAATGTCCTTGTGGTCGTTCAGTGCCTTGCTGACAGTTGCAACGGAGACTCCACAAATCTTGGAAATGTCTTTCAATGATGCCATACCGTTCTCCTGTTTCATGTCTTCGTCATTTCATCCGACCTGTTTTGTAACTTAATCGTTTTCGTAGTTTTAATATATACCACCTTTGAGCATTTTGCAATACTTTTTTGCAGTTTTTTTCTAAAAAATGTCCACTTTGTCTATAATTAACAATTTCAAATAGGGGTTTTTGTACATTTGGCTTGTACAGCAATTGTGTTTCTTCTATATAATGGCAAAGTGTGCGATATCGTTTGCTATTATTTTGTTTCGGAAATTCGCTTTTCCAGAGTCTGCCCTGTTTTGTATCTTCTGCTCATGTTTTTCCGTCGTTTTTGTGTACATTGCGCATTTTACGGGCTTTTTCAAGATTCGTATTGCATTTTCAGCACTGCTTCTGTATAATACAAATCAGAATTCCGGATTACTTAATCGTTTACTTGACATTAAGCAATCCGCAACGAAAAAGCAAACACTCAACATACAACAACATGAAAGAAGGAGATTTTCTTATGAAGTATGGTCATTTTGATGATGTGCATCAGGAATATGTCATCACTACTCCCAAGACTCCGCTTCCCTGGATCAACTACCTGGGCTGCAACGAGTTTTTCAGTCTGATATCCAACACCTGCGGCGGATATACTTTCTATAAGGATGCAAAGCTGCTGCGTCTGACCCGTTATCGTTACAATAATGTACCGGCAGACATCAACGGCAAATATCTGTATATTAAGGATGGAGATACCGTATGGAATCCCGGCTGGCAGCCTACAAAGACCGAGCTGGACTCTTATGAGTGCCGTCATGGTATCGGTTACAGCCGTTTCACCTCTTCCAAGAACGGTGTTAAGGCTTCCGTACTCTCCTTCGTTCCTCTGAATGATAACTGTGAGATCTCCCAGCTGACTCTGACCAACGGAAGCTCCGAGGACAAGAAGCTGTCCGTATTCTCTTATGTAGAATGGTGTCTGTGGAATGCTGACGATGATATGAAGAACTTCCAGCGTAACTTAAGTACCGGCGAGGTAGAAGTACAGGATTCCACTATTTACCATAAGACCGAGTACCGCGAACGCCGTAATCATTACGCAATCTATTCTGTAAATACGAAGATTGACGGTTTCGATACCAGCAGAGATGCTTTTCTGGGTGCATACAGAGGTGCGGATTCTCCCGAAGCGATTAAGAACGGCAAGTGCACGAATTCCATGGCAAGCGGCTGGTCTCCCATTGCTTCTCATCAGATCAATGTAGATCTGGCAGCCGGCGAGACCAAGACTTTCATCTTCGTACTGGGTTATATCGAGAATCCCGAAGACGAGAAGTGGGAGTCCTATGGCGTGATCAACAAGACCCGCGCGAAGGAAATGCTGGCTAAATACCAGACCGACGCCCAGGTAGAGGAAGCTTTCACAGCACTGCAGACTTACTGGAAACAGTTACTTGCCCGTTACACAGTAGCTTCTACCGATGAAAAAGTAAACCGTATGGTCAACACCTGGAATCAGTATCAGTGTATGGTAACCTTTAACATGTCCCGTTCCGCTTCTTATTACGAGTCCGGAATCGGCCGTGGTATGGGCTTCCGTGATTCCTGCCAGGATCTGCTCGGCTTCGTACATCTGATCCCGGATCGAGCAAGAGAGCGTATCATTGATATCGCTTCCACCCAGTTCCAGGACGGCAGCGCTTACCATCAGTACCAGCCTCTGACCAAGAAGGGTAACTCTGATATCGGCAGCGGCTTCAACGATGATCCTCTGTGGCTCATTGCAGGTACCAGTGCTTACGTAAGAGAGACCGGTGATACCTCCATCCTGACCCAGGTGGTTCCTTTTGACAACGATATGAGTGTGGCTGCTCCTCTGATGGATCACTTAAAACGCTCCTTAGACTATATCATCAACCACAAAGGTCCTCACAATCTGCCTCTGATCGGCCGCGCCGACTGGAATGACTGTCTGAACCTGAACTGCTTCTCCGCTCATCCCGGAGAATCCTTCCAGACTTTCGGTCCCAGTGAAGGACCCGTGGCAGAATCCGTATTCATTGCCGGTATGTTCGTAAAATACGGTGAAGAATATGCTCAACTGTGTGAGCTGATGGGTGATGCTGACGAAGCTGCCCGGGCACGTAAGGAAGTACAGGCAATGTACGATGCGATCCTGAAGGATGGCTGGGACGGCGACTGGTTCGTTCGTGCTTACGATGCTTACAGCCACAAGGTAGGTTCCAAGGAATGTCGTGAAGGTCAGATCTACATCGAGCCTCAGGGCTTCTGTGTACTCGCCGGTGTCGGTGTAAAGGAAGGGCTTGCCGAGAAGGCACTGAATTCCGTAAAAGAAAGACTGGATACCAAGTACGGTGTCATGATCTTACAACCTGCATACACAGAGTATCACCTCGAACTTGGTGAAGTATCCTCTTATCCCCCCGGATACAAGGAGAATGCCGGTATCTTCTGCCACAACAATCCCTGGGTATCCATCGCAGAGACGGTTCTGGGCAGAGGTGACAGAGCTTTCGAGATCTACCGCAAGACCTGTCCCGCATACATCGAGGATATCAGTGAGATTCATCGTACCGAGCCTTATGTATACTCCCAGATGGTAGCCGGTAAGGATGCAAAATTCCACGGTGAAGCGAAAAACAGCTGGCTGACCGGTACCGCAGCATGGACTTTCGTTAATATTTCCCAGTACATCCTGGGTGTATATCCTACCCATCAGGGATTATCCGTAGATCCTTGTATTCCCAAGGGCTTCGGCGATTTCTCCATCACCCGTAAGTTCCGCGAGGGCACCTATCACATTCAGGTGAAGAACCCTCAGAACGTGGAGAAGGGTGTGGTATCCATGACCGTAGACGGCAAGGCCGTTGACGGACACATCATCCCTTACGAAAAGGGCAAAGAAGAGTACAATGTAGTAATTACGATGGGCTAATTCATTTCAAAACGATTTCTATCCTCCTTAAAACCCCGGCAGTTACAACAATTGCCGGGGTTTTGTATTGGGTATTCACAACAATTCTACGTCATAAGAACCGCAGGCACGCTTTCGCTCTGGCGCAGAACGTAGCGGTACATAATTGACCAAAATACGGTCAATAAGTACCGACGTCTGCTTACGGCCTGCTTGTCCTTATGGCGTAGATATTTTCGCGGCTTCCTTCCGGGACTCGATCACATGCCGGACGGCTGCCACCGGGTGGACGAAAAGCATCCGAGGGCCGGAGAAGCGCATGACGACGCGGATGCGTTCCCGCATGTCGGGCTTGTAGCAGTGGACCCTGCAGTTGGAGCAGAAGGTTTTGGTCTCCATGAAGGGGCATTTGTCACTGCGCATGCAGGCGTAGGCTTCCAGGTCGGCGCATTCCGGACAGAGGTCTGTCTTCCTAAGTCCGGTTGTTTTCCGTATGGATTTATGTTGTTTCCGGCAATAGAGCAGGATCATATCGGAGACCATCTCCTTTTCACGTTTTCTCTTGTCCTGTATCTTGTTTCCTTTTTGTGTATTCTTGTTCAATCTTAATCTCTTTCTATATTGTAATATTCTCATCAGCTCATGCGCCCGCTCTCTACAGAATAAGTCCGGTCTGCGATACGCATGGTGGATTCTCTGTGGGATACGAGAACTACCGTCTTGTCCTCTTTTTCCTCCCGCAAAGACTTTAGAATCACCGCTTCGTTCAGGCTATCCAGATTACTTGTGGGCTCATCCAAAAGCATTAACGGTGCATCATGCAGAAATGCTCTCGCCAGTCCGATCCGCTGTCTCTCACCGCCGGATAAGGTATCACCCAGTTCTCCGACAGGTGTGTCATACCCTTTCGGCAACGTCATTATAAAATCATGTACCGATGCCTTTTTACAGGCGGCGATCATCTCATCCTCCGTAGCATCCAGCTTTGCGATGCGCAGGTTATTGCGGATGCTGTCATGGAACAGATGGGTTTCCTGGGTCACAAAGCTCTCCAAATTGCGGAGATTCACTGTATTAATATCTTCCACCGAAGTATCGGAGATCTTCACCGCACCGTCTCTCACTGTCCAGAACCGCATCAACAGCTTCAGCAATGTAGACTTACCACTTCCGCTTCGTCCGGTGATGCCGACGACAGAATGTTTCGGAATTTCTACTGACACGTCTATCAGAATATTGTTCTGCGCCGTGCTCCTTAGCGTATTCTTCCCGGAAGAGGTTTGCTCGCAGGCAGTCATCTCATCTGTGAACCTGTCGCTGCAGATGGTTTCATAGGGATTCTCATAAGAAAAAGTCACATGTTCCACCATTGCTCCTTCAAAGGTAATCTCCGGTCTTCCGGCAATCTCTTCCACCGCCGGTGTTTCCTCCAGAATATCTAGCACCCGGTTACCCGCAGCGAAAGTGTTCTGCAGGGTGCTTCCCAGCGCCGCCAGTGCCACGCAGGGTCCGAAAGAACTCATCAGTGCAATCGTAGGAATCAATACTCCTTCATATCCCACTGCGCCGCTTCGGTATAATGTCACGGAAGCATATAGCATCGCCAGATCAAATAGCAGAATCACTGTGTTAGTGATTGCCGTATTTCTGCCGGTAATTGCTTTCATTTTCTCTTCATCGGCGCTTAACCCATCCGTCTTCGCCATCATTTTATCCAGTCTCGCCTGTCCTTGACCATACTGAATGGTCTCCATCAGCCCCCGCAGGCTATCCAATACATAACCGGACAATTCTCCGGAACCGTTACGAAAACGAATTCCGTAGTCTCCACTCGCTTTCGAGATTGCAAAGGGTACCAGTACGCCCACCGTCATGTAAGCAGCAAGCGCCAGCAGCCCCAGCAGCGGATGGAAGCTGCCGATGAATCCGCACAGAATAAGAGTAAACAGAAATGCAATGGCTGCAGGAGAGATCGTATGGGCATAAAATACTTCCAATAATTCGATATCCGAAGTGATCACCGCGATCAGATCACCCTTGCCTCTGCCTTCCAGCTTCGCAGGACACAGTCTACGCAGCGCGTGGAATACCTTGTCACGGATCAACGCCAATAATTTAAAAGCGATGAAATGGTTGCAGGACTGCTCACCGTAGCGGAGTCCCGCCCGCAGAAGTGCCAGCAGAGGCACCATGATAAATACCTGCAAAGGCGTGATCTTATCCTGTACTCCCACCACTGCCAGCACCGCATAACCGCCCAGGATCGTAATAAAAGCAGCGCACAGATGCCCCACTAGTCCTGCCAAAATCGCAAGACACATATATCCGGATAACGGTTTCACCAGTCCGATCAGTTTTGCCATGACCCGAAAACCACTGCGTTTCCCGGTGTTTTTTCCCTGTGATGTCATGACTGTGCACCTCCTTTTCCGTAATTTTCCAGACTCTGCTGGGCATTCCACAGTTTTGCATAAGTTCCGTTCTGTGAAAGCAGATCTTCCTGCGTTCCCTGTTCCGTGACATTTCCGGCATCCATGACATAGATCCGGTCCGCGCTCACCACATTCGCCAGCCGGTGGGAGATAAACAGAATCGTCTTCTCTCCGGTCTCTGCCAGCTCCCGGATCAGCGCCATGATATCGTTTTCACTTTCTACATCGATATTAGAAGTCGCTTCGTCGAAAATATAAACCGGACTGTCATGCAGCAGTGCTCGCGCCAGCGCCAGACGCTGACACTGTCCTCCGGAGAAATTGCTTCCTTTCTCCTGCACCGGGGTATTAAGACCCTGCTCGCTCCGCAGGAAATCCGCCAGCCGCACTTTTTCCAGCATCTGCCACAGTTTCTCATCAGAAGCTTCCGGACATCCCATCCGCAGATTGTCACTGACCGTCCCCCGGAACAGATAGCTCTGATGGCTGACATAGGTGACATTCTGCATCAGACTTTCTTCTGAAATCCGATGATAATCCATCGTCCCCACCCGGACTGTGCCGGAATATCTACCATTTCTGCCCATAAGGATGCTGGAAATGGTGGATTTGCCACATCCACTCTCTCCTACAATGGCAGTGAATTTTCCTCTGCTCAGTAGCAGATTCACGCCGTGGAGGATCTCTCTGTCCGTTTCATAAGCAAAATGTACCTGTTCTAAATAAATATCGCCATCCACTGGGAACTGTCCATTCTGTACCGTGGTAAATCCCCCGGAATTATCGTTGTCCGCTGCCTTACCGTCGCCCTCCGGCAGATCCAGCAGCCGAAAGATCTTCTCACTTGCCGCCATTCCATTCATGGCAATATGAAAAAAGGAGCCCAGCTGACGCATAGGGATGAAAAAATCCGCCGCAAGAAGGATGATCAGCAGGCATCCCGACAGGTTCACTTTGCCCGCCTGCATCTGGCTGACAGAGAGAATAATTCCCAGTGCCGCACCGCCGTAAGCGATGAAGTCCATGATAGTAATGGAATTTAACTGCATGGTCAGCACTTTCATGGTGATCTTGCGAAACTTCTCCGATTCCGCATTCATTTCTTCGTTTTTATAAGCATCGGACTGATAGATCTTCAGCGTGGTCAATCCCTGCAGGTTTTCCAGGAACGTATCGCCTAATGCCGTGTACTGTCCCCAGTATTTAGATAACAGCTTTTTCGCCCAGGTCTGCACCGCTGCAATTGCCACAGGGATCAAGGGCACGCAGATCAGGAGCACCACCGCTGAAGGCACATTGACAAAGCACAGATAGATAAATAGAGTCAACGGCGCAAGCATCGCATAGAAAAACTGGGGCAGATACGCGCCGAAGTAAGTCTCCAACTGGTCCACACCCTCCACCGCTACCTGTACCACCTCGGAAGTTGTCGTCTGCTCCTGATAAGATACTCCCAGGCGCAGGAGCTTCTCATAAATCAGTCTGCGCAGGGTCTTTTTAACCTCTTTGGATGACAGATAACTCATTTTCGATGCCCCGGCAGCACAACCGAAACGCACAAACATTGCCGCCAACATCACTATCACTGTGTCAAAAAACACATTACTCGTCTCCTTATAGATATACAGATCTGACAACAGTGTCGTAATCGATGTCATCATCACAATATTTGCCACCAGAGACAACCATTGCAGTGCTACATTTCCAGCAATATACTTTCGGCTCTCCGGCACAATACCAATCAGTCTTTTGTTGATCATCATAGAATTGTTCCATCCTTTTCTCTTATCCCGGTCTCTGCCGGGGTTTCTACTTTAATCCCGGAAAATAAAAAACCGAGCATAGGTTAGTTTATTCTAACCTCTTACTCGGTCATTTTATCGAAAATGGTTCTCATTGTCAAATGGTATTATTTTCTCGATTTTTCTGAAGCAGCTTCCGGTATGTGGCATCCATTCCCAGAGCACCTAACGGTGCTGTAATGAGGATTGCCAGCACTGCCACCGACAAGACAATCTTGCCACAGGATAATCCCATCGATAAGGGTACGGAGCCGATGGCTGCCTGTACGGTAGCCTTCGGCAGATAAGCGATCATGCAAAACAGGCGCTCCTTTTTACCCAGTTCTGTTCCCAGCAGGCACAACGCCACCCCGACAGAACGGAACACCAGTGCCAGCAGGATCATGCCTACCGCTGCAAGACCAGCTTCCATGGTATAACGGATGTCCACCGCAGCGCCTACCAGCACAAACAGCACCACCTCCGCTGCCAGCCACAGCTTGCCAAACTTGGCAGACAACCTGCCCGTGACTTCCTTAGGCGTCCGCAGCTTCAGTGCACAGGCCATGCTCACCACTGCTAGTAATCCGGAAAACGCAACCGTTCCCTTTAGCATCGTCTCCAGTGCCATTAACAAGAAGGATAACCCCATAATAATAATGACCTTCATGCTGTTGCGCACATAACGGTCCTTCCGAAATAACAGTTCAAAAAGCTGTCCCAGCAGCCATCCCACCAACGCACCGAACAACACACCGGTCAGAATAGATACAGGGATGTTCACAAAGTCCAGTGCATTTACATGTCCGCCCTGTGCCATTCCGGCAAAGGTAGAAAACAGCACTATGACATAAATGTCATCGCAGGAAGCTCCTGCCAGGATCATCTGTGGAATGCTTTTCTCCGTGCCATAGCCATTCTCCATAAGGTGCACCATCCTCGGCACCACCACAGCAGGTGACACTGCTGCCAGTACCGCGCCCATGACCGCCGCATCCACTCTGCTGATATTCAGAATCATGGGGGCAAATATTACAAAAGCAAGCAATTCACAAGTAGCGGGAACGCAGGACAGCATGACTGCGGAACGTCCTACTTTTTTCAAATCCTTCAGATCCAGAGATAATCCGGCCTTGAGAAGTATAATGATCAGCGCGATCTGTCGCAGCTGTGATGAAATATTCAGGATCGATGCATCCAACAGGTTCAGCACATATGGTCCCAGAATAATTCCGGTAAACAGCATTCCAATAATGCGTGGCAGGTGAATCTTCTGGCAGATTGCTGCCATAAGAAGTCCCAGTAAAAAAATCAGTCCCAGTGATGTAAGCATAAAAATTTCCTCCATTTTCTCGCAGCAGGACGTTTTGGATTCCAACAAAAAGGCTGGTGTCCCCTGCATATTCTGCAGAAGTCATCAGCCAAATAAAATCCTATTTCGGCGGTTCGAAACCTAAGTTTCCGGGAGAACCTCATTCCCGATGCATTTATTATATCCACCTTACTTTTTTATGTAAAGTGTTTTATCAAACATTTCATTTGAAAATATCTGCTGACAGAGCATCCCCGAAATCGTTTGCCGGGATTTCAAAATCTATAATCCCCACTGCATACGGCTGCAGTACATACTGCCCGGATTCAAAGACGAATCCATCTCCCGTAATGCTGAAGGTTGGGCTTGCCGGACCATTGCCGGTGCCTGCAATGTCCGCTCCATAGATTTCCTGATAGATAACATCCATGTCTTCCGTGCCATCCAGCACTACCATTTTAATGCTCTTCTCATAATCAGGGTAGAAGCAGTCATCCGTCGCCTGCATCTCGGCAGCTTTTTTCGTCACCAGTTCCAATGCTTTGTCACGAAATCCACTTCCAAGACTGTCAAAAGTAATTTTTTCTCCGGTCTGCGTATAATAGTTTCTGTAATCCTGTATGTACCAGCCATGCGCTCCCTGATTATAGCCCTCATTACCCCATACCACGCTGATCACCTTGTCATCTGCACGGATCACCTGAAATGAAAGATCTTCATAGCTTGTCACTCCCGACATCTCGTCCTCGTAAACTGTACCGAAATCACTATTGTTGATACTATCCAAAAAAGTTTCCACATACGCGTTCAGATCCTTTTGGATCTTGTCCTGCGCTTCTTCATTACCTTCTATCGTGATCGTCGGCATTTGATAGGTATAGGTGTATTTTCGTTCCGCATTTTCCGGATCACTGCTGCCTTCAAAATCTTCCGTGGTAATCTCCACTTTGCCGGTTGCAGCAGTCTCGCTCTGCGTCTCCTGCTGCGATGCAGTCTCCGCCTCTGTATTCTCCTGTGCGCTTTCCTGCGTATTCTCGATCGGGCTGCCGGTCACCTCCGGGATCACCGGGGATTCCTGACTTCCGCATGCAGTGCAGGTAAACAACAGTCCTGTAAGTAATGCTGCCAATAATTTCTTTTTCATATTAATCTCCCTTCCGCAGACAATTCCTTCCGTCGGAGGAATCGCAAATCAAATTTTAAATTTGATTCTGCGACACTATTTTCCTCCCAATATCAATATATACCGTCCCTGCATCATAACTGCATCATATTCGGCCGGCGGAATTTAGTCTGACACACTACATTCCACCGGCTTGTTTGCTATACAGAAAGCAGAGAATTTCGCCATGAATTACTATGATTATAACAGAAATCCAATATTTTTTCTCTAAATAAAATTTCAAATCAGCGGAAAAATAAAAACGAATGGTCCTCCCAAACCATTCGTTTTTATTTTCGTTTTCAATTTCCCGTCTTATACTTTTTCTCTTTTTGTTATGCCCGCGTCTTAGTTCAGATTCAATCTCTGACCCACCTTGATCAAATTCCGGTTCGTGATCTGTGCGTTTCTGCGAAGCAGCTCTGTCAGGGTCATATGATTCCTCCGTGCAATCTTGGAAAGCGTATCTCCTGCCTTAACTATGTAATCACCTTCTGCAAACCATACGCTTTCGGACGGTCTGCGCTCCGTTACTGTTACCAGATAATTACCACCTCGCTTTAACGCGAACATGGACTGTCCGTTAGAAGTTACGGTGAAGGATCCACAGTACTCCAGACGACCCTTTTCTGCATTGTAGCGGTACAGATTTGCAGTCTTACCTGCATTTTCCTTGCCTACATTTACATGAATATTCACATTCACGCCAAAGCTGCCGATATCCTTAATCGCCAGTTGTCTTGTAGGTGCGGATGTCTTAGCAGCTACAACACTTGCAGGAATATTGTTGCTCGTCTGATCCACTGTCAGATCAATGTTCTGAATCTTAGACAGATCTTTATTTTTCAGATCCTGACCGCTGATACTCATTGCTACACCATTTCCACTATGGAATGCGACCGTTACATTGGTACCCTTAATGGTATTCAGTACCTTCTGCGGAACCTGTACCTCACCGGTACATACCATGTTCATGTTAACCGTTGCAATCGCAGGGTTCTGTGCAATTTCTGTAACCTTATCCTGTACAGAACTGCTTACTTCGTTCCAGTTCACAGTCTCCGGAGCGGAAGAAGTGCCTGCACTGCCGGTGCTGCCAGTATCGCTGCCGGTGCTGTTGTCGGATTTGCTGTCATCCTGCTTCGGTTCTTCGGGGGTTACAGTAATGTCTCCGGAGGTTCTTCCGGACATTCTTGCACCTACACCTTCAGGTACCTCATCGGTCAATTCAAGGAAGCCATTCATATTGATGGTACCGTCTGCATTTCTGGTGATACCACCATCCTTTAACGCAGATGCTGTATCCAGACTCTTGAACCAGGAAGCAGCTGCCTCCTTACCATTATTATTGACAGACTTACTGCCATCAAAATAGTAATTCGTAGCACCTTTGACATCTGCAGCATTCTGTGTTCCCAACAGTTTAAACTGCTCAGCCACCTTGTTGGATACCTTGTAGGATAAAATACCATCTGCTGCAAATGCTGTATTTACAGCGGTGTTGGTGTAAAATGCTACATTATAGCTTTCATTATCAAATGTAGTACTGCTATATACCTTAATGTCAGGACAGCTGTTGGAATCAATACCCTTTGCCTTATTTGCAAAAGCAACAGAATTCTTCAGTACATGAGCTCCCGGCATACTGTCGCCACCCATTTTGAAACCATTACCATTGCCGGCATTGATCTCTCTGCCATTCTCATCTAAAATATAGCCATTTTTGAATGCCACACTGTTCTGAATCGTTACCACTCCAATGGAACCACTCTGCACTTTAGCGAACAGATCCCATCCATCATCAGCATTGTATGCTGCGATACATCCGTCGAATACGTTGCCCTGACCTACAGTCAGCTTTGCAGCGAATCCATCCGCATCCTCATAACCCTTATCTGCATTCAGATAGGAACTACAGTTCAAAATTGTGTTATGAGCTGGCCACTGGTCAAATTGGTCAGTGCCAAGATAGCGGCTGATCTGTATACCTGTGTTACCATTTCTATATGCTTTGATTCGATCCAATGTATTATGGTTACCGGATACCTGAATACCCTTCTGGGCATCTGCTGATCTGGTCACATCGAATCCCTGGAAATACCAGTAATCGCCTGCCAGTATCATACCTGCACATTTTCCGCCAAAGTCAAATACTGGCCTGGAGCCCGCCTCAGGATCAGCGATCATATAGATCATAGCATCTGCAGTACCATTGATTCCACGTTCTACTTTTACAGTACTGGACAGATTGTAAGTTCCTTCCTTGATCAGGATCTTCTGCCCGGGTGCCGCGATCTTCACTGCTGCGTAGATATCCATAGGAGCATCCTTGGTACCTGCTGCATTCGATTTACCATTCGGGCTCACATAAATATTGTTGTTCTCTACTCTCTTGTACTCTACCGTATGGTTAATAGTCACCGGATCATAGGAAGTCATTAACTTAAATTCACCAGGTTTGTATTCCTTATCCGGAATAAAGTTAATCGTAAATGCGTTTTTGCCATTGTTCAACTTCAGAGCTAACGTTTCCTTGGTCAATGCTTTGAATTCCTTGTTCAGGACTTCTTTTCCGTTCTGATCCTTCACAACCAGAGTTCCGTCAGCATTTCCATAGTATACCAGATTATAATCCGCAGAATTGGAGAACGCAGGAGATTCTATCGTATTGATCGGATATACATATTCAATCTCTCTTTCCTCTGCTTTTTCATCATCTGCAGGTTTAATCGTCTTCAGATCAATATTACTTACCGTAATTCTTGCATTTCTGGAAGCGAAGAATCCAACATAAATATTATCTTTATCAATCTGGGTCAAAGAAGTTCTCTCCAGATCATAGTAACGTGCTTCTTTGATTACTTTGTTATCCTTATCTAAATATCTCAGATAGTAACCTGTGTTGTTTCTCTGAATCTGCAGGCGGAAGTCAGTCAACGGATTCTCCATGTTTCCGGTAGGCTCTGTCTTATTTTTCCAGTTACCCACAAGATTATAAGTGCCAGGACCCTTAGTTGCTGCACCGGTCTCCAGTGTTGTGGTCTCACTTACATAACCTGCAGGCATCGTAATGGTTCCATTTTTAATTGCAGCAACATCATCTGCTGTTACTCCAAGTCTGGAAATCGCGCCCAGGCCAAGCTTCATAGATATCTTGTTGGCAGAACTATCAGTAGTTACGTCCTCGCCATCCCAATAATACTCAACCTTGGTAGCAATCGCCTGATAAGCATTGTTCCAGAATGCAGTTCCATCACCATTCGAACCAACTGCATCCGCAGCCATCATACCGAAGCCTTCCTGTCCATTGGAAAGCGTCCAACTGTCTACATGAATATCTGCTGTCAAAGTAAAGTTCTCAGTCTCAGGATCAATTGCCGTATAATAGAAAGTCAGTCCATCCGTAGATCCGGGTACAATCTTACCTTTGCCACCTTCACTGTATACCGTTACCTTACCGTCATTTGCATTTCCGATAACACCATTATTCTTAGAATCCGTACTGGAACCGTAAGTGGATTTGCTCCATACTCGCTGTGCCTCAGCTGTCACTGTAACAGTTGTTGTTCCGGGTTCAGTTTTTTCTTCACCACGTACAGCTACTACGCTAATCGTATATGCCTTTCCCACAATCAGTCCCGTTAAAAGAGCTGTGGTCTTATCAGCATTTGTCGTCACTGAGACTTTTTGTTCTCCCTCTGTAGCAGCGGTTACAATATATCCTGTTGCCTCCTTAACCGCTCCCCAGATTACTTCTACGCTGTTGTTGCCCTTGCTGGTCGCACTGCTTATTACAGGAGTTGCTAATGGCAGGCTGAAGTAAACTTCCTTATTATTACCGGCCTTATCATTTTCCCCTTCACGGGTTGCTACTACTGAAGCGGTATAAGTACCGGATTTATCCGGAGTAATTGATACTGTATGCTTATCCTTTTTGGCTGAGGAAGTTACATTTCCCACTTCTGTATTTTCCTCATTCTGCAAAGTTATAACTATTTTATCTGCTCCATCATTACCAACAACTGCTTTTACAGTGATATCAATTTTATCTCCATTTTGTTTTATCTCGGTAATTTCTGGTGCAGCTACTGTTGACCAATCAGCTCTTGAAATCTCTTCCTGCTCGCCTTCCGTAACTTCTACTCTAAAAATATAATTCTTTTTTTCACTTCCTCCAAGGTAATATGTTCCTGCATCCTCTAACGTAACTTCCCAACAACAAAGCTGATCCTTGGCAGGTTTTACCTCTGTAACGGCAATTGGCTTTCCAGAATCATTTATAATTGCCATTTCTCTGCTTGCATCAGCTGCACCCCAATACACCTTTACTTTGGCTTTCCCTGTTGTCGTGAACGAAATTGAATTCTGTGTCTTCTTTACTGCTCCGGCAAAGTTTATTCTATTTACACTTTTATATCCATCGGTAAATTCCTTTTCTTTTGCCTCTACTTTTGTTCCGGCACTATAATGGATTGTGAAATACTTATCCGTTCCTGCCGTTTCCTCAGCACCATCTGCCTTTGTATTTTCTCCAAATGTAGACAATTCCGCTGCATCCAAAATATAACCATCGCTATTCCCGCTTGTGCTCTGTACCACAGGTACCTCTGCCTCTGCCGTCAACGCGGCAGCTTCCTCCTCTGACGTTTTTGCAGCTTCTTTCTCTACCTTTTCCGGCACTACTACATCACCACCGGATACCGTCTCTTCTCCCTGCTCTTCTACGATTGTTTCCACAGGTTCCGTTTCCTGCACCTGCTCCACAGCTGTTTCCTCTGCCTGCACAGAGATGGGACTGATTCCCATTCCCGACAGCACCATAGCTCCTGCCAGCAGCAGTGCCATCAATCGTTTTCTTTCCTTTCTGCCTTTACTACCAAACATTTCCATACCTCCGTTTACTCCAGTTATAAGCGCATGCAGTGTAAACGCTTACAACGATATGTACTATATATTAGCACTGTCTGATCACAATATCAAATCTATTTTGTGCATTTTGATTATTTTTGGAAGTATTTCATAGATTTATTGAGCAATTTTTAGCTATTATTTTTGCGCAGTATTTTAAGTTTCGCAAAAATGCACAGTTTTGTTATTTTATTTCCGTTTTGGCAAAGTAAACGCTTTCATGCGAAATGTATTAAATTCAGTATCTTTGACTTGGCAAAAGTTATATAGAGTTATATAAGAAAGCATTAAAATAGGTCAATAAAATAGGTTGTCTTTTCAGACAACCCATAGCCATCTCTCTATTTTATTCCACGGCCCGCAGCACAACCTTCCCCACATGCTTCCGGGCAAGTTCCGTCATCTGTTCCAGTTCTTCCCGTGAGAAAGCGCCGAACCGTTCTGCACCGCCCGGCTTAACAGCATTGCTTTCTGCTGTCTGTGTCATCCGGTACAGGCAGTTATCATTCTCCTGATAACTCTGCAGATAATAGGCAGGACAGCCTTCGATCCATCTGCCGATCTCCTGAAATTCTGCCACGGTATGAATTCCCTTTACCACAGTAGTCCGGAATTCATAGGGAATGCCGCTGCTTTTCAAGATGCCGATACTCTCCTCAATGCGGGAGATATCCATGTGTGGCAGTCCCGCCGCCCGGGCATAATTATCTTTGGAAGCTTTCATATCCATCGCCACGTAATCGATCAGATGCTCCTGTAACAATTCCCACAATACTCCGGGCATATAGCCATTGGTATCCAGCTTAATGGGATACTCCAGCTCCTTGATCTTTTGCAGGAACGCCCGAAGGTCCCGCTGCAGAGTCGGCTCTCCGCCGGTGACACAGACTCCCTGGAGGATTCCCTGTCTTTTCTTCAGGTAGGACAGCACTTCCTCTTCTGAGACGGAGGGCTGTCTCGCAGGATCTAGCACCAGTTCCCCATTGTGGCAGAACGGACAGCGAAAATTGCAGCCTCCTGTAAAAACAGTGGCTGCAATATGTTCCGGATAATCTAATAAAGTTGTCTTGTTAAAACCATGTATTTCCATACAGTATTCCCTTCGTCCCCACAGGGACTGTATGACTCTTTCTTACGTCCTTGACATCGTAGAATCCCGGACCACCAGTTCTCCGTCGAATACGCAGTGCTGGTGCTTCGCTTTTTTCCCGATAATGTCAAACAGAATCCGGGCGGTCTCTCTCGCCATGCTGTCCACCGGCTGCTTTAAAGTCGTCAACGACGGGATAACATATTTCCCGATTTCCACACCATCAAAGCCTGTCAGGGAAATATCTTCCGGCACCTTATATCCGGCATCGGACAAGGCTTTCCCGGCACCGATTGCCAGCATATCGGAGATTGCGAAGATCGCCGTGCACGGAATCTGCTTCTCCAGGAATTCCTTCGTCACCATATAGCCATTTTCCAGGGAGTAATCTTCCAAATCACTCCTCATCGGCAGGATCAGTTCTTCTCTTACTTCTATTCCGTTATCCTTCAACGCCTTTTTATAGCCTTCCAGACGCAGCTTACCGATGGAAGCATCTGTTTTACGTGCACAGAGGATTGCAATATCCTTATGTCCGTTCTTGCACAGATAGTCCACCATCTTGTAGCTTTCCTTGGTATCATCCACGGTCACGGAAGAATAGGTATTACGACTGAATCCCTTGGGCAGCATTCCGGTAGTGCTCAAGATAAACGGTACATGAAGCTGTGCCAGTTTTTCCTCGCTGTGAACCAGATAACCACCGAGGAAGATAATGCCCCGAAGCCTTTTTTCCTTTACCAGCTTCAGCGCCACTTCCACTTCATCATCGTCATAATCGACATGCTGTAAAACCATGGAGTAGGACTTTTCCTTGATCTCTTCTTCCAATACCTTGATCATCTGGCTGAAGAAAGAGTTGTTAATACCTTTGACCAATACTGCAATTGCCTTGGCATCCTGACGCTTCAGGTTTCTGGCACTGTTGTTGGGTACGTAGTTATTCTCTTTGATCACCCGCATGATCGTTTCCTTGGTCTCAGGATTGATGTCCGGGTGGTTATTTATGGCACGGGATACCGTGCTGACGCCGACACCGCAGATTCTGGCAATGTCTCTGATCGTGATTTCCTCCATGGAGTGCAACCCTTTCTAAGCCTACAGACTTATCTGCCGTACAGCTTCGTCATGCTGCGAATCCGTCCTGCAAGCTCCTTTGTAAAATCTCCGTTCCCCATTCTCCACTTCCAGTTGATGCCCAGTGTGGAGGGAATGTTGACGCGGGCCTCCGATCCCAGTCCGAGATAATCCTGCATGGGAATAATTGCCATATCCGCTACGCTGGACATTGCGGCACGCACGAATTCCCAGGGAATCTGCTCTCTGGGGATTGCTTCTCCGTCCGCATTTTTCAGACGCAGATAGTCATCGCAGAGCTTTTTGTCAGCTCCCTTCAAGGTGTCATACCACCCCATCACAGTATCATTATCATGAGTTCCCGTATATACCACGCAATTATGTGTATAATTATGCGGCAAATAATCACTTTCCTCACGGGAATCAAATGCAAACTGCAAAATTTTCATACCTGGATAACCGGATTTCTTCACCAATTCTATCACAGATGGTGTCAAAAAGCCAAGGTCTTCTGCAATAACTTCTTTTTCTCCCAATTTTTCCTTCATGGTACGGAAAATATCATATCCCGGACCTTGTTCCCAGTGACCGTGCTCCGCAGTGGGTTCCCCGTAAGGAATCGCATAATAAGCGTCGAATCCACGGAAATGATCGATACGTACCACATCATAGCGCTCAAAGCAGGCTGCCAGCCGCTGCATCCACCAGGCATAACCGGTCTCTTTGTGATGTTCCCAGTTATACAGAGGATTGCCCCACAGCTGTCCGGTGGCAGAAAATGCATCGGGAGGACATCCCGCCACTGCTACCGGCTCACAATTCTCGTCAAACTGGAACAGCTCCGGATTCGCCCAGGCATCTGAGCTGTCAAATGCCACATAAATGGGAATATCCCCGATAATCTTGATGCCGTTATCGTTGGCATAGGTCTTTAGTTTCTCCCACTGTACCTGGAACAGATACTGCTGGAACTGGTAAAATGCGATCTCATTCGCATATTTTCTACGATATTTATCCATTGCCGCAGGAGTTCTCAGTTTGATATCATCCTCCCAGGCTGCCCAACAGATACCACGGAAGCCGTCCTTGACTGCCATGTATAATGCATAATCCTCCAGCCAGTACGCATTCTTCTGTACAAACTCCTGAAATCCCGGATTTTCTTCGATATGACTGTTGTCAAACGCTTCTTTTAACAGGCGGAAACGGCTCTTGTAGATTTTGCCGTAATCCACGGAATGAATGTCGGTACCGAAATCATAAGCATTGCACTGCTCTGCGGTCACATAACCTCTCGCCACCAGATCCTCCGGATCGATGAAATAAGGATTCCCTGCAAAGGTAGAGAAGGACTGGTACGGAGAATCTCCATAGCTGGTCGGACCTAACGGCAGGATCTGCCAATATGCCTGACCGGCTTCTTTTAATCTGTCAATAAATTTGTATGCTTCTTTGGAAAAGCAGCCGATTCCGTATTTGGAAGGCAAGCTGCTCACCGGCAGCAAGATTCCACTTTTTCTCATAACATAAATCTCCCGTTGTAACTTTTTCGTTTAACCCTTAACTGCGCCGGCTACCACACCTTCGATAATGTACTTCTGACAGGTCAGATAGAAGACGATGATAGGGATAACAGACAGTACTAACAGCGCCATCATGGCACCCAGATCCTTTGCACCGTAAGAGCCTACCAGGTATTGTACCACAACCGGGATGGTTTTGTAATTAGTGCTCAGACCGATTACCAGATAAGGTAACAAATAGTCGTTCCAGATCCACATAGCGTTCAGAATCGCCACAGTGATGGCAGTCGGCTTCAGGATCGGCATTACGACGCCGAAGAAAGTCTGCAGCGGGTTACAACCGTCGATCATGGCTGCCTCTTCGATGTCTAACGGAATGGATTTGATAAATCCGCAGAACATAAATACGGACAGACCGGATCCGAAGCCCAGGTACAGAAGCACCATTCCGGGAGGGTTGTTTAAGTGAGTCATATTTGCCAGTTTAGACATTGTGAACATAACCATCTGGAAAGGTACGATCATGGAAAATACAAACATATAATACAATATGTTGGTCACACCGGTTTTTACTCTGGTCAGGTAATAAGCGGTCATGGATGTAAACAGAATGATCGCTGCCACAGAAAATACCGTGATAAAAGCAGACCATCCAAAAGCTGTGAAGAAGCCTGTTTTTTCAATACCGTTCACATAGTTGGTAAGTCCTGCAAAAGTCTCTGCGGTAGGCAGTGCAAACGGATTGTTACTAATGAATAGTTTTCCCTTAAAGGAGTTGATCAGTACGAAGAAAATAGGTGTCAAAAATGCAACTACCAGCACACACAGGATACAAAAAATGATTACATTGGAAGTTTTTTTCTTAGTCATTATTGCTCTACCTCCTTACGTCTGGTAAGTACCAGCTGTCCCAGGGCTATGACTGCCACTACAATGAAGAACAGTACTGCTTTTGCCTGACCAACACCTTCAAATCCGCTTCTGCCATAGAAGGTATTGTAGATATCCAGAGCCAGCATAGCTGTCTTTTTGCTGGGTGCACCGGCAGTCAATGCAAGGTTCTGGTCGAACAGCTTAAAGCTATTGGACACGGTGAGGAACAAACATATGGTAATAGATGGCATAACCATCGGAATTTTCACTTTGAATAATGTCTGTAACGAAGTAGCTCCATCGATCTGCGCTGCTTCGATCAGATCCGTAGGTACATTCTGCAGTCCGGCTACATAAATGATCATCATATAACCGATCATCTGCCAGTTCATCAGAATGATCAGGCCCCAGAATCCATAGGTCGGATTCGCCACCAGTGTTGTCTCGTATTTTAACAATACTGCATTGATCATCTGCTGCCAGATATATCCCAGAATGATACCGCCGATCAGGTTCGGCATGAAAAATACTGTACGGAACAGGTTGGTTCCTTTGATCTTTCTCGTCAGTGCCAGTGCCAGAATGAAGGCAAACACATTAATAGTGACAATGGACACTACGGAGAATTTTAGAGTAAATCCAAATGCGTTGACAAAATCTTTGTCCGCAAAAATTTTAATGTAATTATCTAAGCCTACAAATTGCGCGTTTGTAATTGTCTTAAATTTGCAAAAGGACAGATATACGCCCATGACAAACGGTATGATAAAAGCAAAGGAAAACGCGATCAGGGTAGGCAGTACAAAAATGGGAAAATATCTTTTTAATGTCTTTTGCATAAGCCTGTCTCCTTTTTCAAAAACACGGGGGCCGTGGTACCACCACCGCCCCCTGTGTCTGAAGTTATATAAGATGGATTAAGTTATCGTCTTTTTATTGATGGAGCTTAGTTAGCTGCGGTTGCGGCCTTTTCAGCTGCCCATCTGTCAACTACGGTTGTCTTTACAGTATCCCAGTCGATGGAACCGGAAGCATACTCCAGAAGAGCTGCGCCGAAATCATCCTTGAACTGCTGGCTGGGGAAGGAAGTGAAGTTCCATGCTACAGATGTCTTGGAGCTATCTGCCATGTAACGAAGAACTTCCTGTGCCAGAGGATCGGTGGGCTTTTCGTCATCGCTAAAGGTATCGAAAGGAGCGATGAATCCAAGGTCGTTGGTTACTGCAGCCTTACCGGTCTCAGAAGAGAACAGCCATTCAACGAATGCGATAGATGCTGCCTGATCCTCAGCAGAAGCTTCCTTGTTGATGCAGAAGAAGTTCTCAGTACCGGTGCACAGTCCCTGATTCTCTTCACCTTCAACTCCGGTATAGATAGGAAGGAACTTAACATCCTCAGCCTTAACGGTGTTACCGTCTACGCCATTGATCTGGCTCCAACCCCAGTTACCGTTCTGTACCATTGCTGCCTGGCCCAGAGCGAACTCAGCCATGGAGTCGTCTACAGACTTGCTTCCCAGCAGGCCGGGTGCTGTGCAGGAGTTGTTGATGTACAGATCGAAAATGTTCTTGAAGTTATCGGAGTAAGTGAACTCCAGGTTATCGGTATCGGTGATACCCTTGTCCTTGAACTCGTAGTATACAGGGATGTTAGCCAGATGAGTCTGCCATCTCCAGTCTTCACCGGGAGTCAGGGATGTGGAAGCAAATACGCCTTCAATACCCAGTTCATCTTTCTTAGCCTGCATATCTTCTACAACCTCTTTTAACTTAGCGAAGTTGTTGATCTCATCCATGCTTGCTGCCTTAGCACCATCCAGTGCGAAGTACTTCTGCATGATAGCGTCGTTATAAATGATACCGTAACCCTCTACTACGTAAGGGATTCCGTATACACCACCGTCTTCGCCGGTGATTGCCAGGCTCTTATCCATTAACCAGCTGTACAGGTCTGTATCCTTTAAGTCTGCACAGTAGTCTTTCCAGTTCTGATAACCGATAGGTCCGTTGATCTGGAACAGGGTAGGTGCTTCCTTGTTAGCGATCTCAGACATCAGGGTCTGCTCATAGGTACCACTTGCTGCGGTTACAACCTTTACAGGAACACCGGTCTCCTCGGTATATTCCTTAGCCAATGTCTGCCATACTTCGTCAACTTCAGGTTTGAAGTTCAGGTAGTATACAGATCCGTCTGCAGCAGCTGCTGTGTCGGCAACTTCGGTGGTTGCTGCATCTGTCTTGCTGTCGGTAGCAGGGGTGGTAGCTGCTGCATCACCGGAGTTTCCACAACCGGTCAGCATGGAAGCTGCCATTACTGCACAAAGTAATACGCTTGCCAGTTTCTTCTTCATAATCTTACCTCTCCTTTATGTTTGTACGGGTCATTTCATGATTCTTGCATGTTCCCGTGAGTGTTTCGGAATCGGTATCGGTATTGTTACCGGTAACGTTTCCGTTGCTGTAATTAGAAGATAGCACATTCACGAATCAGTTGCAAGAGATTTCCTGTAATTTATCGGAAGTTTGTATATTGTCATCAAATCTATAACATTGTTTTTGTGCATTTTCACCACGGAATGAAGTCTCGTTAAATGCTTCTGGATAATTTTAGTCGTTTTGACTTTGCATGGCTCGTAACGTAGGTTTGTCGTAAACTCCACGAACGCCCACGGCGAACGGAACATCCTTCCGAGGTGTCAGGTCTCCCGGTGGGAATTTTCTGACGAAAAGTGAGTAGCGGTTCTAATCCGTACGGGCACGGCTCCAGTTGCCATCCATGGCAACATCCGCCTGTCGCGAACGTCCTGTTCGCTCCACCCTGTCTTTCAGCACTTTTCGAGAAAATATCACCACCTCCCGACAGACATCGCGGCATGACATTCCGTCCGCCGTGGGCATTCTGTGTTTTGAAAATCCCATGAAAGCTAGTAAGCCTAACTCGTGTTACGGATTTCTGTATTCCTCCAAGTCATTTACATACTTAATTCCTGTTTTCAAATCTTATACATGTGTTTTCGGAAGTATTTACATACCTGTTTTCCGTTTTAGCCTATTTCACATGTGTTTTTCCGGTTATCATACATGCCTGATCATTATCTTTTGCTTATAGGTATGTATTGTCCGACTTGTTATACATACCTAATTCTTGTTTTTGAATTGTCCGCATGTGTTTCCAGCTTTTTTGCACATACCTAATTCCTGTTTTTGAATTGTCCGCATGTGTTTCCAGCTTTTTCGCACATACCTAATTCCTGTTTTTGAATTATCCGCATGTGTTTCTTGATTTTTCGCACATACCTAATTCTTGTTTTTGAATTATCCGCATGTGTTTCTTGATT